>SAMEA3663028__coassemble_30_pt1 | contig 222954 bp, 200 predicted proteins | sample SAMEA3663028__metabat2_high_PE_039 | metagenome-assembled genome bin SAMEA3663028 (sample SAMEA3663028) | pig gut metagenome | biome: pig gut; feature: pig-associated habitat; material: faeces | place: France | collected 2012 | reverse complement strand
AATATTACCTCTTCTTGAATATTATCCTTGTTTTCTATTTTTATTTTTCTTTTTTTCCGAATACGGTGATGTTTACATATCGTTTTGGATTGGCTTTGAGGTCTATCAATAATGCATTTGCGCTGTTAATAGTATTGTTGATATTATTATACATTGATCTATCGTTAATTAATGCTCCTATTGTACCTTCTGTGGAATTTACTCGAGCTACTATATCTTGAACACCGTTTATTGCTGTGTCAATGGATAATGCTATATCTTTAAAGTTTACATCTTTCAAATTGGTTGTAACCACTTTTATATCTGCGGAAATGCTATCAAGATTATGCATTATTCCCGGTAATTCATTATTTAATATTCTGTTTACTCCGTTTACTGTTGTGTTCAAATTTGTTGTAATCTTCTTAATCTCTTTTAAACTGTGGTTTATCTCTTCGGAGTTTATGAGATTTTCGGCAGATACTATTAATGAATCTGCATGACTTATTGTTGATTGTAGGGATGGAATTATAGTTCCTAAGGATGCTAATAATCCGGGTTGAACATCGGTAATAAGCGTGTCTCCCGAAACATGGAATTGTGTATTATCACTGAATGATAGGTCGATTCCTTTTCCTCCCATTATACTCTCATCAAATAAATAGGCTATTGTACCTTGTGGCAGTTGTATGTCTTTATTTATTGTAATATCAATAGTAAATGGGTGTGCTTGCGAATAGTCGTATTTTATTTCTCTGACCTGACCAATTTTATATCCTTTGATATATACTCCGTTGGATACAACTAATCCATCAATCTTATCGTATTGTAAGATATAGTGATTGGTTGGTGTAAATAGATTAATACCTTTCAAAAAATTTATTCCTACTATTAATATTGTAAGAGCTAAAATAAATGATATTCCTATTTTTACTTCTTTTGTAAAGAATTTTTTTTGTGCCATGTTTATTATTATTTAGTTTTAATTAATTCAAGAGCTTCTTTTACTGATATTTTTTTGCCGTCTTTAAAGGCTATAATAAATGCGTCTTTAAATTTCTTTCTTACTTCAACGAGTTTTGCTTCTGCTTCTGTATATGATTGTGTCTCTATACAGTGATATTTATACCAATTATTTTCTTTGATAAATCCTATCGGTTGAAGATTTTTCAATTTAATTAAATCGCTATGATTTTTCTCTAATTCTGTTTTTGATGAGAATGCTTGTATTTTGAATACAATATTCAGGTTGTTGGTTTCTGAATAGTTGTTTTCTTTATTTGGTTCTTTATTATTTGTATTTTCTTTTTGTGCTTGCGAATTGGCTATGTTTTTTTGATTTTTACCGCCTTCGCTTACTTGAACCGCACTCTTTTCAGTTTCTGATTTAATATTTTCTTTTTCTTTAGTGGTTTCTTTTTCGACCTTGTTTGTTACTTTATTATTATTGTCATTAGTATTTTTATTTTCCGGTTTGTCGAATTTCTGTTTTTCCGGTTCCGGTTTCTCTTTTTCCCGAGTGGTACTGCTGTTTACACTTATTGTACGTTTATCATATTCGTGTTTGTACTTTTTAAATGCATTGTAAATAGATTTGGCGTATGCATTTTGACCATCAAAAGAAATTAAATATTGCTCTTCATTGCTATTGGTAATAAATCCTAATTCTATCAAAATACTTGGCATTTTTACTTGGTGTAATACCCAAAAAATCGCTTGTCGTACTCCTCTGTCAAGTCGTTTTTGTGCAACAAATTCTTTCTGGGTATAATAGGCAAACTCCACGGATTGATCTATATATTTACTTTGCATAAATTCGAACATGATATATGATTCGGGTGATGTCGGGTCAAATCCTTGGTACGATTCGTGGTCGTTTTCTAAAAGTAATACAGAGTTCTCTCGTTTTGCAACTTCAAAGTTAGCATCTGATTTTGATAATCCTAATGTAAATGTTTCAGACCCCGATGCAGAACGCGATTCACTTGCGTTGGTGTGTATGGATATGAATAGGTCTCCATCAGCTTCGTTAGCTATGGCAGGCCTTTGTTTTAGAGTGACATATTTGTCGGTCTTACGTGTGTATACTACATTTACGTCTTTATGATTGGTGGTTATCATGTCTCCTAACATCAAGGCTACTTTTAAATTGATGTCTTTTTCGCGACCGATTTTACCAACAGCTCCAGGATCTTTGCCTCCGTGACCCGGATCAATTACTACCGTAAAATTTTTTCCGTATGTTATTGTCGTGATTAGCAGAGTGATTATGATTAAATATATTTTGTTCATTTTCATTGTAAATTAGTTTTTGTTCAATTTGCAAAGATACTCTTTTTTGGCAAAATAACAATGAAATTTTGTGTTTTATTGTGTGCTTTTTTTGTGATAAAAAACATATCATTATAATGTGTTTATCTCATAAATTTTTAGTAAATTTGTAAGTTTGAAAAATTGGAATTATATTAAAGGAATAATTAGAGCATAAACGTATTGATAAATAACAATATATACCTGAAAAAATTGTTTTTAATCGTTAGCATGATAGTGGTTATTGTAACTTCCGTTCGTGCTAACGGGGTGTTTTTTGCCTATGAATTTTCCGATTCTGTTACTTCTGAATTTTCTAATCTGATTAATTATTCCGATTCTGTCATTAATAATATTGATAATATTGTTTCAGTTTCCGATTCTATTTCTAATGCCGACTCTATAAATAATGCGGTGGTCGCTAATTATATTCCTACCGACTCTATCGCTTTGAATAAAGATTCCGTTTCTGTCAATTCCGATTCTCTAACTTCAAAAAATAAATCTTTCCTTGAAGCTGAAGTTCAATATCAAGCTCGAGATTCTATTGTTTTTTATTCTAATGGTACCGGTTTCCTTTATGGCGATGGTCAGGTGAAATATCTCCAATCTTCCCCTATTGAATTAAAAGCTGAATATGTTCGTTTTAAACTGGATAGTGCTACTATATATGCTATTGGTGGTGTGGATTCTGCCGGAAATCCTATAGGTAATCCTATATTTAGTGATAATGGACAAGAATATCAATCTAAATATATGAGTTATAATTTTAAAACTCATAGGGCTTATGTTCGTGGTGGTGTTACTCGTCAGGATGAGGGTTTTATTGTTGCCGATCAAACAAAAATGTTTGAAGATCAAAGTTTCTTTTTGAAGGATGGTAAATATACAACTTGTGATAATCATGATCATCCACATTTTTACCTGCATATTACAAAGGGTAAATTAAAACCTGGTAGTTTTATTGCTGCGGGTCCTGCTTACCTCGTAATGCAAGATGTGCCACTTCCGATTGCTGTCCCTTTCGGCTTTTTCCCTATTACTAATAAATATTCTTCCGGGGTTATTATGCCTCAATTTGGAGAAGATTTAGAGCGTGGTCTTTATTTGAAGAATGGAGGTTATTATTGGGCTATAAATGATTATGTTGATTTGGAAATACTTGGCGAAATTTATACTAAGGGCACGTGGGCAGTCTCTATTGCAAGTAATTATGCTTTGAGATATAAATTCCATGGTTCTCTCTCCGCCTCTTTCCGTCAAGATGTACGCGGTATCAAAAATATGGATAATTATAGCCGCTCTCGTAATTTCGGTATCACTTGGCGTCATCAACAAGATGCAAAGGCGAGTCAATATAGTTCTTTCTCTGCATCTGTCGATTTTAAAACCAGTGGTTATAATACAAGTAATATCAATAATTATTATAACCCGTCTGAAATGTCATCTAATATTACGTCTTCTACGGTCAATTATACTCAACGTTTCCCCGATAGTCAATGGAGTATTTCTGCTAATGCTTCTCTTACTCAAAAAACTCAAGATTCCACTATAAGTATTACTCTACCTTCGCTTACAGTGAATTTAGCTACTATTTACCCTTTCCGTAGAAAAGTTCAAATAGGTAAAGAACGTTGGTACGAAAAAATTTCTTTGTCGTATACTATGCAATTCTCTAACTCTATCAGTACTAAAGAGCGTCTGCTTTTTAAATCAAATTTTGTCAAGGATTGGAGAAATGCTATCAAACACGACCTGCCGATAAAGGCTTCTTTTAGCTTGTTTAAATATTTAAATATCAGTTTGTCTCAAAATTATACTGAGCGTTGGTATTTTAATAGAATTTTGCGAGATTGGGATACTCCTTCACAACAAGAGGTTTGTGATACTACTTATGGTTTTTATAGAGTATATGATTTCCGTACTTCCGCTTCAATGAATACCAAATTATATGGATATTATACCCCTATTCGCAAATGGTTCGGAGACAAGGTTGATAGAATAAGGCACGTCCTGACGCCTTCTGTCTCTTTTTCTTATAATCCGGACTTCTCTTCTCCTCTGTTTAAATTCTATCGTTCTTATACAAAAACTATTGTTGATAAGAATAGTATGAATGGTGTTTCTACAGAAGAGGTGGTCTATTCTCCTTATAGTAATGGCCTTTATGGTGTGCCGGGTAGGGGACAATCCGCTTCTTTGAATTTCAGTTTGGATAACAATGTGGAGATGAAAATTAAAGATAAATCCGATTCAACAGGTTTGTCTTATAAAAAGGTAAGTCTTATTGATAAATTGGCTGTATCTTGGGGATATAATTTCGCTGCAGATTCTATGAATTGGAATAATTTAAGCGTTAGTCTTCGACTGAAATTTACAAAAAAATTCAGTCTCTCATTAAATGGTAGTTTTGACCCCTATTGCTATCTTCCAAATGAAAAGGGTACTATTGTGCGTACTAATGAGTTAAGATGGAATCATGGGTTGCCGATGCATTTCCTTGGTACTAACACCAGTTTTACTTATACTTTCAATAATAATACTTTTAAAAAGAAGGATAAGAAAAAAGAGGTTGCTGAAGAGGAGAGTGCCGATGACGCTTTTGACCCTTTAAATCCAAATGTCGGTATGGATGTCGACCCTATAACAGGATTACCTCGTGGTAATCAAAAATCGAACGAAGAGAAGGAAGATAAAGATAAAATAAGTAATGATGATGGTTATGCTCCTTTCGAAATTCCTTGGAGTTTTACTTTCGTGTATCAATTCGGTTTTCGCATAAATTCATCTAAAGAGAATTATAGCGAGAAGTTAATGGCTTATAAATTAAAATACTATCACTCTCTCACTTTTAATGGTTCTATACAACCTACCCCGAAATGGAGATTAACTTTTACGGGTTCTGTGGATTTGGAAAAATTTAAGGTTACCACTACTACGTTCTCTGTTTATCGCGATTTACATTGCTGGTCTTTATCAGCTTCTATTTCTCCTTTTGGTTTGTATAAGAGTTTCATGGTGTCTGTTGGTGTTAATGCTTCTATGCTTAAGGACATTAAATATGATAAACGATCTGATGCAAGTAGAAATATTAATTGGTTAGAAAAATAATAAATGCTTAATTAATAACATTTTAAATATATATATTATGCAAATTTCTGAAAAAAAATTGGTTATCCTTCAATATAAACTTTATGTTAAGGATGAGTATGGAAAAAAAGAATTATTCGAAGAAACTACTCCGGAACGCCCATGTCAATATATTCATGGTATGGGAATGTTTTTACCAAAATTTGAGGAGTATATGGAGGGTCTTTCCGAAGGGGATACTTTTGATTTTATGATTGAGAAAAAAGATGGTTTCGGGGATTATGATGAGAGTAATATTATAGATCTTCCAAAAAATATTTTCTTTATTGATGGTAAGTTTGATGATGAGCATATTGTTAAAGGAGAGATAGTACCTCTTATGGATGCCGAGGGTAATCGTATTGCAGCAGAGGTTGTTGAGGTAAAACCGGAGGCTGTTACTGTTGACCTTAATGCCCCTCTTGCCGGTGAAGATTTATATTTTGAAGGTCGTGTTATTGCTGTATCTGAATTATCTGACGAAGAAATTCATTCAATGATGCACCATAGTTGTGGTGGAGGTTGCTCTTGTGATTCTTGTGGCTCTTGTGGCGAAGAGGGTGGCTCTTGTGGATGTAATGGCGGTTGCTGTTGATATACTTTTGTATAATCATTTAATAATATAATATTGAGATGAATACGTTCGGAGAAAAATTACGTTTTACCTCTTTTGGAGAGAGTCATGGTGTGGCTGTCGGTGGGGTTTTAGATGGATATCCCGCCGGTATTTCCGTGGATTTTAGTTTTATTCAAAAGGAACTTTTTCTCCGTTCGCCTTCCTCTGTAATGCATGCTACTCAGCGTATTGAATCAGAAAATGTAGAATATCTTTCCGGCATTTTTAATGGTGTTTCTCTCGGTACTCCTATCGCTTTTATTATTAGAAATGAGAATAATAAAATAGAAGATTATTCCCATTTGAAAGATGTTTTCAGGCCCGGACATGCCGATTATACATATCAAGTAAAATATGGCTATAGGGATTATAGGGGTGGAGGACGTGCTTCCGCTCGGGAAACGGTTTCTCGAGTTGTAGCCGGTGCTTTTGCTTATCAGTGGTTGCTGAAAAAGGGTGTGAAAATTTACTCTTTTGTAGATACTATCGGTAATGTTTCCGTACCGAAAGGGTATGATGTTTCTAATTTGGATAGAGTAGAGGCTTCACCTCTTCGTTGCCCGGATATAGATACGGAAAACAGAATGAATTCTTTACTTAATGAGATTGCACAAAAGGGTAATACTATTGGTGGTGCCGTTACTTGTATTATTAAAGGAATGCCTGCCGGGATGGGTAACCCGATTTTTGGAAAATTACAACAGATGCTTGCTTCTGCTTTTATGTCAATACCTGCCGCTAAATGTTTTGAATATGGTTTAGGACATAATGCTGCAAACTTTTTAGGTAGCGATAGTAATGATGCCATGGCTTTTGTAGATGGCGCTCCAAAATTTTTGTCTAATAATGCAGGTGGTATTCTCGGTGGTATTTCTACCGGTGAGGATATTGTATGTCGCGTAGTTTTTAAGCCGATTTCTTCTATCGGTATGGAACAAGATACAATAAATAATTGTGGAGATAATGTTAAAATTAGAGTTGGTGGCAGGCATGATATATGTGCTGCTCCTCGTGCAGTTGCCGTCGTTAAAGCGATGGCGGCTATTACTCTAATGGATGTTTTATTGTAGTAATATAATATTAAGATAATGAGAGATGAAAAATGGGGTATTATAGTAAACCCATGTTCAGGTCGAAGAAAAATTCGTAAAGATTGGATTAATATTTATAGAAAATTAAAACGAGCTGAAATTCATTTTACAAGTCAATTGACAGAGTATGAAGGGCATGCTGTGGAATTGGCTAAAAAATATTTAACTCAAGGATTTAGAAATATTCTTGTTGTAGGTGGTGATGGTACTATTAATGAGGTTGTTAATGGTATTATGACGTCGAATGTAAATCCTTCGGAGGTCTCTATTGCTGTTATCCCTTATGGTACAGGAAATGATTGGGCTCGCTTTTGGAATCTGAATAATAAAAAGACTAATATCGTTGATGTGCTTTATAATAGAGTACGCCGTATTGTTGATATCGGTAAAATAGAATTTGAACATAAAGGCGAGAAAATTACTAGATATTTCATTAATGGGGCTGGAATCGGTTTTGATGCTTCCGTTTGTAAGCGTACTGCAAAATTGAAGAAGATTTATGGAGGTCATGCTTGGATTTACTTGCTCGCTTTATTTCTTACTTTATTGGAATATAGATCATCGAAAATGAAAATTATTAGTGATAATGATAATTTTGATGATAATTTCTTCTCTATTGCTATAGGTAATGGATGCTATTCAGGCGGTGGTTTGTGCCAAACTCCTTCCGCTTCTCCTTGTGATGGAATCTTTCATAGTACCGCTATTCGTAAACTCGCTATTAAAGATATGCCTTCCGCTGTTAAATATCTTTTTTCAAAACGACTCGATTCTCATAGAAATTGCCATAGTATCGTATCGAAAAACCTTACGATATCTCTTTCAAAACCTGTTGAGGTTGAGACAGATGGCGTGAATTTGCCAAAAGTAGTTCAATATAGTATTAGCATAATCCCGGCTGCTTTAAATATGATTGTGTAAGATACAATACTCCGTGCTATTTATCAGAATATTATATTCGGATATTTTGTACGGAGTATTTTTATCTCTTTTTCTAGGTTCATTAAAAATGTGCGATATTCTTCACTTTCAGGATGTAATGGTCGGTGATTTATTGATTTGTTAATCTTTTCTATTTCCGGTAGTAGTCGGTTACACTCTTTAGTTAACATAGAGTCGCAAAATCTTTCCCATATATATCTGACGGCTGTTTCTGAGGGATGTATCATATCTTCTGCAAAATAACGATAATCTCTTAATTCGTCTAACACAATTTCAAATGATGGGAAATATATCAATCCATATTTTTTACATAGTTCTTCCGTAGCTAATAGTAAAGTAGCTTTATTTATTTGGTTGTTGTGCATCCCTTTCCCGGCATATCGTACGGGACTGATTGTTATTATTATTTGTATATCATTGTTTATAGATTTAATTTTATATATCACTTCAGACGTGGTATTGACTATCTCATCGATAGATAATTGTCTCTCTTTAAAAAGTTTGTTTGGTAATTTATGACAGTTGCCAGCCGTTCTGCCCATATAATCATATACTACCGATGAACCAAATGTGATAATTATATGTGTGGTGGTTTTTATAAATTCGTGATGATTATGTAAATTGCTGTTTATAGTACTTAATACAATTTGTTTGTCGGGTCCGGAAAATTTACCATGATGTAATATTGAATGCCATAACCCACCGTTATATATTAAATCACTCTCTTGATATTCACTATTATCTATTATATGTGTCAGTATCTCACTAATAGTTATCGGATTATATACTATTCCATTTGGATTATTTATAATATTAAACCGAGATTCTATTAGCTTGTTGCCAATATTCTCTGCAAAACAAGAACCAATATTCAAAATTTTTGAATTATGATCAATGCTTTTATATTCAGTTAGTTGTATCTGTGTTGTGAATTGCATAGATGTATTCGATAGCTTTGTCTATTATAGCGTCTTCGCCGTTTTCAATATTTTCTTCAGAAATATGTACCTCTATGTCCGGCTCTACTCCAAATTCTGTATGTTTCATCTCGGAATCAAACATAGGTACAGCACTGAATCTTATCATCCATCCATTTGGCAGTTCTTGAGATAATGGCATTCCACCTCCACCTCCCGTTATTCCGCCTATTACTACTACATTAGGTGCATGTTTCACTCTTACAATGAAATCATTGGTCGCCGAATAGCATTTTCTATTTGTTAATATCACTATTGTTTTATCACTCCAATCAATAGGTGCTGTAGACGGGTCGGTATATATTGGCATCGGATCGGAAAAATCATCGTGTCCCTTCCCGGTTTTATGTTTCATATATCCGGTAATTGTTTTTTCTTTGAAAAAACATGATGCAAGTAGTTCACTATAATTTAGCTGGCCACCTCCATTATTCCTTACATCAATAATTATCCCTTTTGTATCCTTAAAATAGTAATCTATATAATGTAAATTGGCTGATGAAAATCCATTGGAGAAACTGCTGTATTGTATATAGCCAATTTCATTATTATTGAGGTATGAATATCTAAATCCACCTGCAATTTTAGGGTCGGTACTTATATATTTATTACTATAAATTATATTCGAATAATAATCTTCAGGATAATTTTCATACCATCCTTTACATCTTGTTACGTCAAATGCGGAGTATAAATTAACGTGTCCGTCTTGTAGTGTGTCAAGCATTTTTCCCATTAATGAAAACAGAGAAAATTGATTTTTACAATACCTTATTTTAGGTTGGTATTCGTTATATACTCCAATCCAATCCAACTCTTTTGCAGAAAAATAGCAGTATTTTTCATCCAAAATTTCCCATAGGGCATCAAAATTTGCTTGAGCGTCGTTATTATACTCTTTTATTGTGTTACCTTCACATCCGCTAAATAGCAAACATATTATTACTATGTATATTATTGACCTCTTCATCCTAAAATACTATTACGGAATTGTCGGGCTGGGATTTTAATCCGCATCTGAATTCCAAATCTACTATCACTCCTATCTGCCCGGATAATTCTTTGTTATAAAAATATAAATCATTCTGATGCCAATAGTCAAAATGATGAATGAATCCTGTGTATAAAGTAAATCCTTTAAATAAAAAATTCAATGTCAAATTACCTTTATACCCTTGCCTGTTGTGAAACGAGGTAAAATGTACTACGTCTTCCAAATTTTCTGATAAGTATTTGTATACTTCATAGTAGGATTGCCCCATTTCAGGGATAAACATACATCCTATTAATGGGGTTGCCATTTGATATTGAACTAATAATCCGAATTTATTCCATGTGTAATGATATTGCGCGGTAATGTTTGCCAGTAATTGAAGTTGTAAGTCGTTAGAAAATATATTATTTACATTACGACTCTGATATTTTGCCCCTTCATATATATCGATATATCCTCCAAGTTTGAATTTAAAATTATTGAGCTTTAGGTTATAATACGACCCAAACCCAATGTTTATACCAAGATATGTGATATATGCTGATTTGGATGCATTTAACGGATGAGAATAACGTATTTGTTCGTGAATGTTCCAAGATACATTTTTATTTATATAGTATTGCCCTTGTGAAAATTGTAAACCATATACTATGCCGGAATATTCTTGATTGCTTAAATTATGGTCTGCCATTTTGATAGTTCCTACAGAAAATGCGTATTTGGTTGAGAGTGTTTTACTCTCTTGTCCGTATGCTATTTGGCTTACTATCAAAATTATTATTAATAATATGTATCTTTTAATGCTCATCTTATTAATAGAGAACTATCTCCGTAACTTAAAAATCTGAAATTATTGTTTAATGCAAATTTATATATCTCTTTCCAATTGTCACCTTGGGTAAATGCCGAAATTAAGAGTAATAGTGTACTCTTTGGTTGATGAAAATTTGTTATTAATTTATTTACAAGTTTAAATTTATAAGAGGGTAGTATCAGTATTCTTGTAGATGCATTGATGACTTCTAAATTGTTGCTAACCATATAGTTTATTATTGATTGTAGCGACTCTTCTACTGTCAGTGAATAATTGCTTTGATATGGTTCCCATTGATCTACATATAGCGACGGGTTTTGTGGATTTTCATAAACATGACACCCTATATAGTATAAACTTTCTAGTGTGCGAACAGAGGTCGTGCCTACGGCTACAATGTGATTTATTGATATCAACAACTCTTTTATTGTAGATAATTTTACAGAGATAATCTCTTTATGCATAGGGTGATTACCAATAGTTTCACTTTTTACAGGTTGAAATGTACCTGCACCTACATGGAGTGTAACTTCTTTCTCTTTTATCCCTTTTGCAGTTAGTTTATCTAATATTTTTTGAGTGAAATGTAGCCCTGCTGTTGGAGCAGCTACCGATCCGTCAATTTTAGAGTATACAGTTTGATATGTTGTTTTATCCTTCTCTTCTGTTGCTCTATTCAAATATGGCGGTATAGGTAATTCACCAAAATAGAGTAGAATGTCGGAAAATGTTATATCATCTTCATTCCAAGAAAATTCGATAATATGTGTCATATCATCTTCTTTTCCAAGACGTTTGGCTGTTAAATCAATGCTATGCCCTTTTATTGTAATGCTGTTGGTAATGCTCTCTTCTTTCCATTTCTTTAAATTACCTACCAAACATTTCCATTCACAACGCTTATTGCTCTGAAATGCTAAATTATAATCAATAGGGCTATGTGGCTCTAAACAGAATATCTCTATTGTTGAACCTGTGGTTTTTTTGAAATGAAAACGTGCCTGAATTACTTTTGTATTGTTGTAAATAAGTAAATCTCCCTCTTCTAATAATTCCGGTAAATTGTAAAAGTGATACTTGTTGATTATGCCTTGTTTCCAATATAGTAAATTGGAAGTGTCTCGCTCTGCTAAAGGATACTTCGCTATGCGATTATCGTCTAATGGATAATCAAAATCCTCTATTCGTATTTCTTTAACGTCCATCAATTTGAATTTATTTTTTCTTATAAAAAATACTGTTTTTATTGGAAATTAATGTATCTTTATTAATAGCCCTCAATATTGTTATATTTTGATTCCGGTCGGTTACAAGTATCGTAGTCGTATCTACATCCCATACGTATTCACCGGATAAAATCGAGTCGACAGTGATTATGTCACATGTGCCATTTGTTTTAAAATCTATTGCGGTAGTGTCGTTAGAATAGATGCCGGTTACTTCGTTTTTTATAGAATTTTCTTCTTTTTTGTCGCTATCTTTTGTTGCGCAACTAATAAAAATAGTAGATAATAGTGTTATTATCAGTAAATAATATTTCTTCATATCGTTTGTGAGTTATATTTTTGCAAAGTTACATAAAATGATGTTACTATGCAATATCATTGATTTTATTAGATAAGTAAGAATTTTTTTATGTTTGTATATTGTAAAATTGTTTAATAACTTGTTGAATGTGGAAATATATACGAAATTTATTTTCGTAGTATATTTGGTGTAAATGTATGATAGTGTTATTAATGAATTGATTTATAATATGTTATTTTGTATAAATGGTAAAATACAAAGAAATTGAATTTTTCTGCGTGTGTATAAAATTAATTAATTAACTTTGCAGTGAAATGAATAATAAATAACTATAAATTATATTACAATGAGCGAACAAGAAGATAAAAAAATGCCTTCTGCCGAAAAACTTCGTGCTTTACAGTTGGCAATGGAGAAAATTGAAAAAGACCATGGTAAGGGTACAATCATGAAATTAGGTGATAATCAATGTGAAGATGTGAATGTTATCCCTACCGGATCTATAGGTCTTAATATTGCTCTTGGTGTGGGTGGTTATCCACGTGGTAGAATTATCGAAATTTATGGTCCGGAGTCAAGTGGTAAAACTACTTTGGCTATTCATGCTATTGCTGAAGCTCAAAAAGCCGGTGGTATTGCTGCAATTATTGATGCAGAACATGCTTTCGACCGTTTTTATGCCGAAAAATTGGGTGTAGATGTAAATAATTTGCTCATTTCTCAGCCTGATAGTGGAGAACAAGCTTTGGAAATTGCCGATCAATTAATACGTTCTTCTGCAATTGATATTATTGTTGTCGACTCTGTTGCCGCACTTACTCCTAAAGCAGAGCTCGATGGTGATATGGGCGATAATAAGGTGGGTTTACAAGCTCGTTTGATGAGTCAAGCTCTTCGTAAACTTACTGCAAGTATTAATAAAACAAATACTACTTGTATTTTTATTAATCAACTTCGTGAAAAAATTGGGGTTATGTTTGGAAATCCGGAAACTACTACCGGTGGTAATGCTTTGAAATTCTATTCTTCAGTGCGTCTTGACATTCGTAAAACCAGCGTAATCAAAGATGGAGAAAATTCTCTCGGTTCTCAAACCAGAGTAAAAGTTGTAAAAAATAAGGTGGCCCCTCCTTTCCGCAAGGCTGAATTCGATATTATGTATGGTGAAGGTATTTCTCGTTCAGGAGAGTTAATTGATCTTGGTGTTGAGGCAGGCGTAGTTAAAAAATCCGGAGCATGGTTTAGCTATGGTGATGTGAAATTAGGTCAAGGTAGAGATGCCGCTAAAAAAACTCTCGAAGATAATGCGGAATTATCTGCCGAAATTGAAGCTAAAATTATGGAGTTTTATAAATTATAATTAATTCCTTTTATTACAAAAAAAATCCGTTATAGTATATTCTATAGCGGATTTTTTTATATTATTTATTTCCTATATATTCCAATATCTGTTCGGCATGTATCTTGGTTTTTATTTCTTTGGGTGTGAAAATTTTTTCTATTATTCCTTCTTCATTTACCAAGTATGTTGTGCGTAATATTCCTATTGTCTTTCTTCCGCATGCTACTTTTTCTCCCCAACAGCCTAATTGTTGTAAAAGTGTTGTGTCGGTATCGGCAATTAGAGAAAAGTCCAATCCGTAATTATCTGCAAATTTCTTTTGTAATTCCGGTTTGTCTTTACTAACTCCAATAATCTCATATCCGGCTTGCTGTAATTCCTCTTTGTGTGATTGTAGGGAACAAGCTTCGGCTGTACATCCCGGTGTGTTTGCTTTAGGGTAACTATATAATATTATTTTTTTACCCTTAAAATCATCTCTTTTAATCTCTTTCCCGTTTTGGTCAATACCTAATATTTCGGGAATTTTGTCTCCAATATTCATTTTTCTGCTATATTTAATATAATTTTTCCATTATTATGAATGTCATAAAGCCTAAAAGTAATGCATATGTCGCTTGTTTCTGATAGCCGTGAGAGTGAGTTTCCGGTATCATTTCATCTGAAGTAACGTAAAGCATCGCTCCTCCTGCTATGGCTAACATGAATGGTAGTAAATATTCTGATATATTTCCTAATCCATATCCGATAAAGACTCCGATTATTTCAAGAATTCCTATTGATATGGCTATTAGTAATGTGCGAAGATTTGATACCCCTGCAAGTATTAACGGGGCTATTATTACTATTCCTTCCGGAATGTTTTGTAATGCTATACTTAATGATACAAGTAGAGAAGATTCGTCATCAATAGTGTTGTTAATACTTACTCCTGCTGCTATGCCTTCCGGAAGTTTGTGTATTGCTATTGCCATAACAAAGAGTAGAACGTTATTTAACGAACGATTGTTTTTATGCTCCTCTTTGTCTAACCCCGTAATATAATGCATGTGTGGCGTTATATAATCAAGTAAATTTAAAAATAAAGCACCCACAAGCACACTGATTATGACTATTATGTAAGTATTTGAGGAACTATGCTCAAATGCCGGTACTATAAGACCCAATGTGGAGGCGGCTAACATTAAACCGGCACAATAGCCTAATATTGTATCGTTCCATTTGTGTGGTAGTTTCTTAAATAAAAACCCGATTATAGAACCTATTATTGATGTACAACAAAGTCCTATCGCACTTATCCATATTTCATTCATTAAGTAATTCGCTCTCTATTATGTTAATTATTACATCTTTTGGTTGCGCTCCTATGATGCGTTGAAAATTTCCATTTCTTGAAATGAAAAATAGGGTAGGAACGGATTTTACATAACATATGTTGGCAAACTCAATATTTTTGTCAATATCAATTTTTATTACTTTAAGTTTACCTTTGTATTCTTTTGCTATCTCTTCTAAAATTGGTGCCATGGCTTTGCATGGTCCACACCACGTTGCATAAAAATCCATAATTATAGGTTCTTCTCCTGTGAATTTCCAATTACGGATATTTTTTGTGTAATCTACTATATTTTCCATACTCTGAATATTAAAAAGTCATTCACTTTTTCAGTTGCAAAGTTAATCAATTAATTTTAATAGAAACTCTTTATTTATGTTAATTTTTAACTAAATTCTATAGTAAATTTTAAATAATCGATTTTTGAATAAATTAAAGTTAAATTCTATAATTATTTTGTTTGTTTAAAAATAGTTTTCTATCTTTGCCATGAAAACAAAAACTAATTAAAAATAGAATTATTATGGCAAATAAGTATTCCGGAACTCAAACAGAAAAAAATTTAATGACGGCTTTTGCCGGTGAATCTGAAGCTCGTAATAAATACACCTATTTTGCTTCAAAGGCAAAGAAAGAGGGGTTTGAGCAAATAGCTGAGATTTTTCAAAAAACAGCAGATAATGAAAAAGAGCATGCAAAACTTTGGTTTAAAGAATTGAATGGAATAGGCGATACAGCCCAAAATTTGGAGTCTGCTGCTGCAGGCGAAAATTATGAGTGGACAGATATGTACGCCGGTTTTGCTAAAACAGCAGAAGAAGAGGGTTTTCATGAGTTGGCTTTTCGTTTTCGCCTCGTTGCTGCTATTGAAAAACGTCATGAAGAGCGCTATCGTGCTTTGTTAAAGAATATCGAAATGCAAGAGGTATTTGCAAAAAGTGAAGTTAAGGTTTGGGAGTGCCGTAATTGCGGTCATATCGTTGTCGGTGAAAAAGCTCCTGAAGTTTGTCCTACTTGTCTACATCCTCAAGCTTATTTCGAAATTAGTATTGATAATTTCTAATTGTATTTTTTATGGCTGCATGGAAATGTACTGTATGCGGGTATATCTATCAAGGTGAAAATCCTCCTGATATCTGCCCGGTATGCAAGGCTCCGGCTTCAAAATTTGTTAAGTTGGATGGCCCAAAAACAGAGAATTCTAAAAAAGGATTTTTTAATCGTCTAAAAAATTTGTTTAAAAAGTAATTAACCTCAAAAAAAGCGGTGTTTATCACCGCTTTTTTTATCTAATATGGTTTTCTTGCACGTAAAATTTCTCTCTTCCCATTTGGTGGTCCCGCTAATCGCTCTACCGTGAATCCTACTTTTTGCATCCTTCTTCTAATTTCTCCTTTCGCACAATATGTAATAAGCACACCTCCCGGGCGTAGACAATTGAATATTTTATTAAAAATCTCTTCTTCCCACATTTCCGGTTGTTTCTCCGGAGAAAAGGCATCATAGTATACTAAATCATAATTGTCTGAAAAAGAATGTGTTGTTAGGTCGGATTGAATTTTTTTCAGTTTAAAATGTCGGTTTATCTCTACATATTTATCCCATTGCACTTCATGAAGTTGTCTATATAATGAATATTCTTCTTCATTGAAGATTGAAGAATAATTAATTCTCGTAATTATTTCAAGTGGCAACGGAAATTTCTCAATAGTTGTATATGATATATGCTTTGATTTACCATTAAGTAATGTCAGTATGGCATTTAACCCGGTACCGAATCCAACTTCAAAAATATCAATTTTATCGTTTTGTATCTCTTTTAATCCGCAATTGATAAAAATATGTTGTGATTCTGTTAACGCACCTTTAATGGAATGGTAATGCTCGTCAATCTCTTTTACATATAGCGTATTACTACCATCATTAGTGGTTTCTATCGATACCTCCATAGTAATATTATGTATAGATTAATATAGTGTAATATATTCGTAAGTATTACCAACGATTTCCAGATATTTTTCGAAATTTTCTTTTGAAATTACTACAGTGCCTCTACAATCATTGGGGTGAAATGATAATTTGTCCGCACTCTTTAGGTTGGCATCTAAAAATAGATGCACGTGATGTTCGGTATCGTTTATTAACCCGAATGGAGATACACTGCCAGGTTCCAATCCTAAATATTTCATCATTCGTTCTGGAGAAGCGAAAGATAATTTTCCACATGACGGGAGTCCTTTTGATACTAAAGATTCTTTTAATCTGTGTTCCAAGTCATGAATGTCAAGGTCGTAATCACAATGAAAACAAACTAAATAGTGTTTATTCCCTTTATGATTCCGAAAAAATAAATTTTTGCAATGTATACTTCCGTCATCTTTCCACCATCGTTTTGCCTCTTCTATCGTTTTACCTTCCGGATGATTGTAATTTTCAAAGGGTATTTGATTTTCTTTCAGGTAGTTTAGTACAATTTCTTCTCGTGTCATAATTTTATATTGTTATTTTTCTTATTTCTCCGTTGATTATGGGGGATACTTCGTGATAATTACAATCAAATTTTGCCGCTATCATATTCCTTGCAAATTGACCGTGAGTTACAATGATTATATTATCATATTTATACATATTCTTTATCTCTATCAAGGCTTTTTTTGCTCTTTCGAAAATCTCCTCTTCTGTCTCGGCAAATTTTCCGTACTTGTTATTTTTTTGATAGTCGTCTTCTACTTCTTTAATAAAGTGATGTTTATTCGGAAATTGCCATATGCCATTTATTTTAAATCGTTTTGCCGCTTCAGAAATTAACATTCCGGTGTAAGGACCCCAATTTCTTTCTCGTAAAATAGCCATAGTGAATATCGGTATTGAAAGGGATGATGATATAATTTGTGCCGAATCAATAGCTCTTTGTAAGTCACTGGAAATTATACAGTCAAAATTAATCCCGGTTGTTAATAATCTTTCGGATGTGTTTTTTATCTGTTGTTTCCCATTGTCAGTGAGTGTGCCGGGTAAATGACCTTGGAGTATCATCTGTTTGTTTTCTTCAGTTTCTCCATGTCGTATAATGTATAGGTTCATTTTTTAATAAATTATTGAATTATATCATCTCTTCGTTTGCATAATCTACAGCTCGATTTATAAAGTCACAAAATGGTTTTGTAGTTTCAAAAATATCGGCAACTCGAGTAGCAAGATGTGGTGCTGTAATAAATGATTCGTCTATAATGGCATTTAAACAGTAACTTTTCAGTCGCATCCATTCGGAATATGGTGCATTATTATCATATTCTTTTGGTACTTTTTTTAATGCTCCTTCCATATCTAATACAAATCGTGAATCTACTTTTTGTAATATATCTGTTTCAAATTCATTCCATCCATCACTGATATCTTCTCGAATTATCTTTACAGCATTTGAATCGTAACAATAATTGCCGCTAGCAAGCATATGTGCATCAGGGTATGTATTTGTATTACCGGTACTTATATGAAAATAATATCCGGCATGCATCGATTTTTTTCCTCCTGGTGACATGAATACTCCAAAATGAGTTTTATATGGAGTTTTATCTTTGCTGAAACGAGTATCTCTATAAAATCTATATGTACAATCGTTTAATGTCAATGGCTTTATTTTATCATCAAATTTTCCTACTTCTTGGATTAATTCCAATGCGAATTTATTCCATTTGGCTTGTACTTTTTTATACCATTCTTTATTTTCAGCAAACCATTCTCTATTATTGTTTCTATCTACTTCTTGTAAAAAATTAATTATCTCTTTCATCGTACATGTGAATTTATTATACCCATTCGAAATTATTTTGTTGTGCACCGATTTCAAAGTGATATTTGCATATTCCTAAGTCTATTTTTGTGTATCCTACTAAAGAAAAACCTCTTTTTGCTTCTATTTTACATATGCTGTCGTCAGAAGTCGGTTTGATATATTTGAAGAAAAATTTTTGTTGATTCACCGCAGTAGGCGCTAATAATGCTGCTTTTACACCTTGTTGAAACCATTCCGGTGTCTCGGTAGATATGTTACTTACTTCTTCAATACTTTTTCTTTTTAATTGTCGCCCCGATTCATCTCCATATCCAAGAGCTATTAAACAGCATAATTTTTCTCCTTTTTCTTTGATATATGCTTCTTTTATATTGTTGTATGTCACTCCTACCCAACAACTATTAAGACCCAACTGCTCAGCGAATACAACCAATTTCTCTCCATAATAACCTATTCGTTCATCTAAAGTCTCCGATTGTTTGCCTATCATAGCAAAATAGTTCGTAACACCTGAAAATGTACCATAAGCCATTTTTCCTTTAAATGCTTTTGGCTCGTTGGTAATAAGCTGTATATGTAAATCACCTTCTTGGTTTACCTCTTTTACTTTGTTATTTAATGATTCAATGAGTTGATTGTCAATAGGAATATTTTTGTATTTTCTTATTGAGCGCCTTTGGTTAATAGCTTCTAATTCAGTTATCATAATTATAGATTTTTTATTGCGTAAAGTTAGTAAATTATAATGAATTACTATGCAAAATAAAATGATTATTCTTTGAAATGGAACATCGTCATTGGTGCGTGTCTTGTTTAATTCTTGGTTATCAAACTCTTACTTTAAAGGAATCGGAGGAGGCACGTAGAGATAAAACAAAATTTAAGGCTTTAAAAAAAGCCTATATTCATCCGGATATAACTCCTTTTGAATTGTTAAGTGATGAGGAGAAGCATAAGGATAAATTAATTATTTCTGCGATGAAATAAAAAAGGTGTACCAAAATATTTTTTGATACACCCACAATCTCTTATTAAAAAACTTTATTTGATTTCTATGACTTTGGTTTCTGGTTTTTCCGGTTCAATATTGCGCTTTGGTAAATTGATACATAACACACCATTTGTCATCTCTGCATCGATACTGTTTTCATCGATGTTTTCCGGAAGAGTAAATGATTGTTCAAATTTGCAATAATTGAACTCTTTACGGATATATTTTTTATCTTTATGCTCCTCTTTGTTGTCACACTTCTTTTCCATCTTTATGGATAAGATGCCATTGTTAACAGAAAGGCTAAAATCTTCTTTTGTAGTACTTGGTGCTGCAATTTCTATTTTATACTCTTTAGCATCTTCCGATACGTTTATTGCAGGAATAGAGTGTTGCATACTTGTACTTAACCATTGGTCATTGAAGAGGTTGTTAAGCTCGTTGAAAAAGCTTGGAAATAAATTTTGATTGTTTTTAGAAATAGTAGGCATCATAATTAAAATCTCCTATAATTTAAATTGTTATACATTGTTTGATTGGGCTTGGATTTATGCCTTTATCGGGTTTTATCTTTGTCCGTTCACTATTTATTATGCATATTATGTGCCAATACTATTTCTGACATTTTGTCATTGTTTTTGTGACATTTCTTACATCTGTTTATTTATCTATTGTTGAAAATAGAAATTTCTTTTATTTTGCAGTTGTAAATTATTTAGCCTATCTTTTTATCTTGTACAATTATTCCTCCTTGATAACAATGTTTACAATAGTCAAAATTAGAACTGCCATCTTTTTCAGTGCCGAAATCTTCTTGTTTTTTTAATGGAATACCGCAATTTCTACAAAATTGAGGTAATTGGTTTGTATTGAATAGTCGCTTGTTTTTATGGTGAGTAAATTTGTTTGGATTTTAATTTTTATCTAATCCGGCTTTTAAACAACGTATAACAGCAGAGTTAAAACCGGCATGGTCTAATTCGTTTAATCCTCGAATAGTTAAACCTCCGGGAGTTGTTACTTTATCAATGGCTACTGCCGGATGTATATCAGAGCCTTCCAATACGGCTACAGCTCCTTTCATTGCTTGCATGGCAATGGCTTGTGCATCTTTGGGATATAATCCCATTTCTACTCCTCCTTCCATCATGGCATGCAAAAAACGCATTATATATGCTATTCCGCAGCCTGACAGCATATTTCCTGCGATAACCTCTTTGTTGCTACATATTTTTACTTTGCCTAACTGTAAGAAAAGTTCTTCTACTTTCTTTATTTTTCTTTCTTCAATGTTTTCGGCAGGTACTATGAAGGTCATACTTTCATAAAATTCCGCTGCTATATTAGGCATTACATAAAAAATATCTGCTTCTTGATTATCAAATAAATCACGAAGTGTGTCGGTATATATATTCGCTGCTACAGAAATGATTATCTGTTTCTTGAAATCAATAGCATCTTTAATCTCTTCTATTATTTGAGGAATGAGCCATGGCTTTACTGCTAATATTATTATTTCAGCTTCTTTTACTGCTGATCTATTATTAAGTGTAGTGTTGATATTTGAAAATAGGGTAGTGTATCTGTCTAAGGTAGTTTGTGTTTTTGCTGTAATTGTCAATTGTTGTAAATTCTTTTTTGCCCATCCTTTTATTAATGCTCCTCCCATATTTCCGGAACCTATTACAGTGATTTTCATAATGAATGTGAGTTTGATTAATATTGTAAAAAATTTTCGCTTTAATATTTGAATACAAAGTTACTCATAAATCCTGTATTAACGATGATATTTCAAAAATATTGACATATAATTGGAATGAGAATATAATATCTATTTGTTATTGTTATATAAAATATTTATCGTACATTTGCATAGTTACAACGATAAAGTTTATCTATCTCTTATCGTTGTAATTAAACAAAGATATATTATTACAATTTTATTTTTTTATTATGAAAAATTCTTCTTTATATTTAATGGATTGCTATGTAGCAGGTCGTCAGTACTATGATGTTGACGAAGTGTGGAATGAATTGGAAATTGGTACTCAACTACGTCTTGAAAGAGATTTTCAAAATTTATATGATCCGAATGCTGTTGCTATTATGTATGATAAAAAAATTGATGATGGTGATGGTGGGGTATTTGTTGAGTCTTTTCAACTTGGTTTTATTCCTAAAGCTAATAATGAGTTTATTGCAAAATTTTTGGAAATGGGATGGAATCACCTTTTTAAATGTCGGATTTCTAAGAAAACTCCTGATGCTCATTATGAAAATCAACTGAGGATTACAATAAAGATTATTAGAGATGATGATTAATCTTTATATAAAAAAGCAACGAAGTGATTATTGTCTTCGTTGCTTTTTTTAATTATTATTTTATAGGTTATTTATAGTTTTTGCTTTTTCTATAAAATAGTTATTACTGCTATTTACTAATGAATATCGGTAGTTGCTCCAAGGGGCTGTTTCGTCTTTAATTTCCATATCTTCACCCGTGTCATTTGAAATATAGTCTTTAATTCTATTTTGCCATTCACGAATACGAGTGGAAGAACTATTGTAATCCATTAATCCATTTGCCGGGTCAACTAATTTTTTTATTTCTTCTATAAACATATTTTTGTATTGAGGCGTTTTTATTACCCTTTGCATTAATTTTCCCATTGTTCCCCATTCTGTAGGATTTTGTTTTGCAGGGTCATAACAATTACTTGTTCCAAGTGTATTGTCGTAATCGTATGGTATAAAGAATACTTTATAATTCTCAGGGTCTTGAGTGTTGAAATACAAATAATAATTATTTCCATTATTCCAATGGTCATCCCACATGCCTAATGCTACATTTACTGCATATGTTTTTATAAATAATTGTACATCACATATTTGTTCAAACCATTCTGCAAATTCATCTCCATTATCTTTAGAATTTAATGTTCTGATAAAGTGCTGTAATTGTGCTTTGGCTATGTCGTATCCTACTTCAGTTTCTTTTAATTCATATGTATATTCGTGTACATTATCATCTTCGCCCATGTTAGCATTTTCATTGCGTAAATCTGCCGGTCCATTTGATGTGTATGTACATTTCCATAAATTTCCATCAGCACTTTCGAATTTGTCAACTTTTCGCTCTATATATTTATTATCGTAAGGTTCTATCATTGAGTAAATACCGTAATATGCCGGTTTAGGGTCGCCTTCTACATTAATCCATAATCTTGAATAGCATATCTCTGCAGCCGTCCATACTCCGGCTCTTTGGAATAAATCATATGAAAATACTTCGCGAACATAGGTCGGGTCGTTATTAAACCATTTTAAATTTATTTTCCTTATACCATAAATTTCGTGATTGTCATCTTTGTCGTATTTTCTAAAGTTTAATCCAAAATGGCAATGTTGCCAATCTGCATTACCATCTCCTACATGTGACCCTGTTCCATTTTCAGGTCTTCTTCTAGATGTGTTTCCTCTTAGTCGTATTCCTGCATTTTCTATGTTGAAAATATCATTTCCTTTTTGATACTTTACATCGCAGTGTACATATTCTTTCGTGTCATTATTAGCATCGTATTTAGATAAAAAACTATTCCATTCGTCTAATGAAAAGTTTATTGTAATTTCCGGTATTGCTTCAAAATCAAAAACATATGATAACCCATCAGTAGTAGGATTTGGTTTATCTTCATTTCCCGGATTCTCATTTCCGGGATTCTCCCCTTCACCGGGATTTGTAAATAAATCGCATGAGGATAATATTATAGAGATAGATATTAAAAAAAGAAAGATGTATTTGTTCATAATTTTGTTTTTTAAGCTTAAAAAAATAATACTAGGGTGAAAAAATTAATTTGAAAAAAGAGGTTGAGAAATATACTCAACCTCTTGATGTTTTGAAAATTTCTAAATATTATTTTCTGAATGGAGGACGAACAACAACTGCAGGGATTTCTTTATTGCGAATTTGTACAGCGATAGTAGTACCCAATTTTGAATATTCAGATGATACATATCCCATACCAACACCGATTTTTCTGCATGGTGACATACATCCGGAAGTAACGCGACCAATAACATTACCTTTTCCGTCGGTTAATTGATAATCAGCTCTTGGAATACCACGTTCTTGTAATTCAAAACCAACTAATTTTCTTTTGGTACCTTCTGCACGTTGACGTACATATAATTCACCATCGATAAGATTTTTGCCTTCTGCAGGTTTTGTAATCCAGCCTAAACCGGCTTCAATAGGAGATGTTGTGTCGTCAATTTCATGACCATAAAGACAGAAGCCCATTTCAAGACGTAATGTGTCACGAGCACCTAAACCAATTGGTTTAATACCGTATTCAGCTCCTGTTGTGAATAATGCATCCCAAATTTGTTTGCCAAATTGTGGATAGAAATACAATTCGAAACCACCAGCTCCGGTATATCCTGTGTTTGATATAATTACATTGTCAACACCGGCAAATTTACCTTCTGCAAAATGATAATATTTTATTTCACTGAGGTTTACATCAGTAAGTTTTTGAAGCATTTCTGTTGCTTTTGGTCCTTGAACAGCTAATTGTGCTATTCTATCTGAAGAGTTCTCGAGTTCTACACCTTCTTCATTATTTGCATTTACCCATTCCCAATCTTTGTCAATATTTGCTGCATTTACTACAAGCATATATTTCTCATCTGAGTAATGATATACGATAAGGTCGTCAACAATACCACCTTTTCCATTTGGGAAACAGTTGTATTGAGCTTGACCATTGATTAATGATGCAATGTTATTTGAGCAAAGTCTTTGAAGAAATTGTTTTGCTTTAGGACCTTTTACCCAAAATTCTCCCATGTGAGATACGTCGAATACACCAACACCATTAACTACAGTAAGGTGTTCGTCGTTAATACCGGTTGAATATTCAATTGGCATATTGTAGCCAGCAAATTCGTGCATTTTTGCACCTAATCCGATGTGAATATCGGTAAATGGAGTAGTTTTCATGTTATTATTATTTTATAAGTTTGATAATATTAATAATTGTGTTGATAGCTTTTTCCATTGATTGAATTGGAATAAATTCATATCTGCCATGGAAATTATGTCCGCCGGTAAAGATATTCGGACATGGTAAGCCTTTAAATGATAATTGAGCGCCGTCTGTACCTCCACGAATAGGTTTTACGCTTGGCGTGATTCCGGCAAGTTTCATTGCTTCAAAAGCCAAATCTACAATGTGTTTTACTGGTTCTACCTTCTCTCTCATATTGTAGTATTGATCTTTTATTTCAATTGTAATCAATTCTTTACCATATTTATTATTGATCTTTTCCGCGCAATCTATCATGGTTTGCTTACGTTGTTCAAATAATTCTCTACTATGGTCTCGAATGATATAATTGATTTTGGTCTCTTCTACTGTACCATTAAAGCAAATCAGATGATAAAAACCTTCATATCCTTCTGTATTCTCCGGTGCATCAACAGGAATCATTTGTGTGTATTCCTCAGCTATCTTTATGGAATTTATCATTTTACCTTTTGCATATCCCGGGTGTACATTACATCCGTGTACCGTGATACTTGCTCCTGCTGCATTGAAATTTTCATATTCCAATTCACCTACTTCACCACCATCTATAGTGTATGCCCAATTACATCCAAATTTTTCTACGTTAAAATGATGTGCTCCTTGTCCAATTTCTTCATCAGGAGTAAATGCAATACGTATTTTCCCGTGCTTTATTTCAGGATGCTCTAACAAGTATTCTACTGCAGAAATTATTTCTGTAATTCCGGCTTTGTCGTCAGCTCCTAAAAGTGTATGACCGTTTGTTACTATTAAATCTTGTGTCTTATATTTTAGTAACTCTGGAAATTGAGATGGAGATAATATATATTGTTTCTCTTCATCCAAGAAGATATCTTCTCCATTATAATTTTTTACTATTCTTGGGGTTACATGTTTACCACTTAGGTCCGGTGCAGTATCAAGGTGTGCAATAAAACCTATTGTAGGTAAATTTTCAGATGTATTTGATGGTAGAGTAGCCATGACGTAACCGTTTTCATCAACATCTACTTCTTGTAAGCCTAAAGATGTCAGCTCTTTTACTAAGTGTTTTGCAAAAACCATCTGTCCGGGAGTAGACGGGGTCATTCCGGTATTATCGTCGGAAGTGGTTGCAAATCCAACATACTCTATAAATCTATCTACAAAATTTTTCATAGTATCTGGTTTTTAATAAATTACATATTCATTCCTCCACAGCAGTGAATAACTTGTCCACTTACATAACTTGACAAATCAGAAGCAAGGAATGTAGCTACATTGGCTACATCTTCCGGTGTTCCACCTCTACGTAATGGAATTTGTTTTGCCCATTGCTCTTTTACCTCTTCTGATAATGCATTGGTCATATCTGTAATAATAAATCCCGGAGCTATGCAGTTTGCTCTAATGCCTCTTGATCCTACTTCTTTTGCTATAGATTTTGCTAATCCAATCATACCTGCTTTGGATGCGGAATAATTACATTGTCCTGCATTACCACTTACACCTACTACAGAACTCATGTTGATGATTGATCCATTTCTTTGTTTCATCATTATCGGAGTTACTGCATGAATGAAGTTGAATGCTGATTTTAAATTTACATTTAATACTGCATCCCATTGTGCTTCAGACATACGCATCATCAATCCATCTTTAGTGATGCCTGCGTTATTTACAAGTATATCAATGCGCCCGAATTCTTTCGCTATCTCTTCTACAACTTTATGTGTCTCTTCAAAGTTTGCGGCATTTGATGCATATCCTTTTGCTTTTACTCCATAACTTTCTATCTCTGATTGAGTTTTAAGTGCATTATCGTCGATATTAAGGTCAGTAAAGGCAATGTTACAACCTTCTGATGCAAATTTTAATGCAATTGCTTTACCAATACCACGTGCAGCTCCTGTAATAAGAGCGGTTTTTCCTTCTAATAATTTCATAATATTATATTTTTTGATTATTTATATAATAAGAAGATAGCCGGCCGTTTATGTATAGACCCTATACTATCTACATTTTTTTTCCATTGCCGAATTGTTTTTGTCTTGATTACTTCGTTTTCCGATGTAATATCGACAGCTATACATAATTTAATATTTTCGTTTAGGGTTTTACACAAATCTTCTACTAATTGTACGTTTCTGTATGGAGTCTCTATGAAGATTTGTGTTTGATGTTCTGAAAATATTTTCTTTTCAAATCGCTTTAATATATTTGTTCTTTCGTTTTTATCTATAGGTAGATATCCGTTAAAAGCAAACGATTGTCCGTTAAATCCACTTGCCATAAGTGATAATAATATACTCGATGGGCCTATTAGTGGAATTACTTTTATGTTTTTTTCTTGTGCTATGGCCACAATATCTGCTCCGGGATCTGCTATTGCCGGGCATCCGGCTTCTGATATTATACCTATGCTTATACCATTTTCCAATGGTTTTAGGTATGTACCTAAAATTTTTGGGTCAGTGTGCTTGTTTAGTTCAAAAAATTGTAATTCATCAATCTGTATTCCTTTATCTACTTGTTTTAAAAAACGTCTGGCAGTACGGATGTTCTCAACTATAAAAATCTTTATGGAACGTATAATGTCTGCATTTCCGTTTGGTAACACATGGTCTAATGGTGATTCGCTTAACACCGTTGGTATAAGATAAAGGGCTGCTTTCATGTTGCTTTTTTATAAAAATTGTGCCCACAGCACCGTTCAAAGTGCTGTGAGCTATAATATTGTATTATTTTTTTACATTTGGAAGTTCAAGTCCGTAGCCTTTTTTCTTATCTTCAATTTTTAAAAGTATACCAAGAATAAATGCAATTACACCGAATGATGCAAATATTATCATACATGTTGTGTAGTCGTATGGAAGTCCATTCTCAATGTTACTTGCATTTGTAGCAGATAATACGTTACCAATGATTTTTGGTACGAAACAGAGTCCAATATTTTGAATCCAGAAGATAAGTGCGTATGCACTGCCAAGTATCTTACCATCAATTACTTTTGGTACACTTGGCCATAATGCTGCAGGAACCAAAGAGAATGAAACACCGAGGATTACAATGATACATAGTGCAAGCCATTTGCTTGGGAATGCAGGTAAAAGGAATGCAAATGATAGGTGACAAATTATCATTATTAATGCTCCATACATAAGCATTGACGCGCCTTTTCCTTTATAGTCGATAAAAGAACCTAAGAATGGAGTTAGAATCATTGCAAGGATTGGGAACCAACTGAAGAGTTGTGAAGCTTCGCTTGCAGGAATGTTAAGAGTGCATTCCAAGAAATTTGTTGAATATCTTTGGAATGGGAAGATTGCAGAATAGTAGAGTACACAAAGTAATGCAATAATCCAAAACATCTTGCTGCTAAATATTTTTCCTATATCGCTGAATTTGAACTCTTCGTCTTCTGAAGAAGAATTTTCTACTGCATCGGTTTGGTTATCAAGTTTTTTATCCATAATGGAGAAAACGATGAAGTTAATTAAACCGATTAGTAATAATACGGTACAGAATGCTACAGAAGCAGGTACTCCACCTCCAAATAATGAACCATTAGCTACAATAGGTGATAACCAAAATACTGCAAATACTCCAAGTCTGGCTATTGCCATTTCAAGACCCATTGCAAGTGCCATCTCTTTGCCGGCAAACCATTTGGCAATAGCACGAGATACTGTAATACCTGCCATTTCGCAACCACATCCAAAAATCATAAATCCAAGACATGCTAATTTTGCATTTCCGGGAAGGTCTACCCACCAAGAGTTTAACCAAGTGCATAATTCTGTGGTCTGAAACCAATCAGAAATACCTATAAATTTAATACTTGCACCCAATACCATGAGTGATGCAGATAAAATACCGGTGAATCGGATACCCATTTTATCCAAGATTATTCCGGCAAGAATTAAAAAACCGCATACGTTCAGAAAATATTCCGACGCTGCATATGTGCCAAATGTGTTTGGTGTCCATCCGCGTCCTTGTTCAATCATTGATTGAAGTGGAGACATAACGTCTACAAACATATAGGCGAAAAACATCATCAGTGCGATGAGAATCAGTGCCGCCCAACGGGCAACAAAGGAATCACGTAAAGTGGCTTGTAATTTTTCAGTCATTTATTTAGTTTTTTAGTTAATATGCAATCTGTGCAAAGTTAATCATTTTTTTTGTTTCTCACAACTATCGTTACTCTTCAGAGAAATGAACCAATACTTTTCTGTAAGAATTGAATATTTTTGATTTGGAAACGAATCCTAAATATTTGCCTTCTTCGTCTATTACCGGTAAATTCCAAGCCCCGGTATTTTCAAAAATATCCATAACTTTATCCATCGGTGTGTTGATAATTATTTTGGATGGTGGTAGATTCATTAATTTTCTAACTGTAAATCTGTCATATAAATTAGGTCGGAACATAATATTTCTTACTTCGTCAAGTGATACAATTCCTACTAATTTATTTGTTTCGTGCTCTACTACGGGGAAAATATTACGATTACTTTTTGATATAACTTTTACCAACTCTCCTAATGTCATTTCCGGATATACTATGGATAAGTCCGTTTCTATTAAATTATCCATTTTTAATAATGTAAGTACTGAACGGTCTTTGTGGTGAGTTAATAATTCCCCTTTTTGTGCAAGACGCATTGCATACAAACTATGTGGCTCGAAAAGCAAGATTGTTAGATATGCTATGACAGAAGTAATCATCAATGTCATAAATAAATCATAACCGCCTGTGAGTTCCGCAATCAAAAATGTACCGGTTAATGGTGCGTGCATTACTCCACTCATCAAACCCGCCATTCCTGCAAATGCAAAATTTGCATATGGTATATTAAAGCCTATTAGATTAAATCCTTCGGCAACAATATATCCTGTTAAACATCCCATAAATAAACTTGGTGCAAATATACCTCCCGTACCTCCTGCCCCGTTTGTAGCTGTTGTTGCTACTATTTTAAATAGCACTATTAATGATAGATATAGTAATATTGCCCAATGCTCTGTGCGAAAATTGTAGAATAATGATTGATTGAAGAGACTGCTACATTCTCCTGATAATAATTGTGATATAGTATCATATCCTTCTCCATATAATGGAGGAAAAAAGAATATTAATATGCTTAATAAAACACCGCCTAAGAGGATTTTTTGATATGATTTCTTTATTTTTTTGAATACTTTTTCTAATGCATTGACTCCTCTGGTGAAATATAATGAAACCAAACCGCAAATTACACCTAAAACTATTAAATATGGGATTCTGTTTAGTTCGAATGGGGCAAATGAATCAAAATTAAACATCACTTCGCTACCCATAAATAGGTAAGAAAATGATGTTGCAGTAACGGAACTGATTAATAATGGAGCGATTGATGTCATTGTTAGGTCTATCAATAGTACTTCCAATACGAAAGTGACTCCGGCTATCGGTGCTTTAAAAATACCTCCAATGGCACCGGCTGCTCCACACCCAACAAGCAACATCAATGTTTTTTGATCTAATTTAAATAACTGTCCGAGATTGGAACCTATAGCAGACCCCGTTAATACAATTGGCGCTTCTGCTCCTACCGAACCGCCAAATCCAATGGTTATACTTGATGCTACTACGCTACTCCAACAGTTGTGAAGTTTTATAATTGCTTTATGCTGAGATATTGCAAATAATATCTTCGTTACTCCGTGAGATATGTCATCCTTTACAATGTATTTTACATACATAGATGCTATGGCAATACCTATCATAGGAAACGCCAAATACCAATAATTCAATTTATCATCTCCTATCATTGATGTAACAAAATTTTGAATAAGATGTATGGCGTTTTTTAATATTAACGCAGCTAATGCACATCCTATTCCTGTTACAAATGAGAGTATAATGATAAATTGCTTCTCTTTTATATGAGTTTCCCTCCAATGAAGGATTGTTGAATATATATCTATTATTTTATGTTTGTCTATTTTACTCATTTTTCGTAAAGATAATATTTCTTGGAAATATTGAAATATGTTTGTTCATCTTTAGAGAAATAGTCTTTGATATCACTCCATTTATGATTTTTACTGAACTTTATTCTAATCTCATCAGTGCCACATACCTTATCAAACATTGAAAATCTTTTCGTATTAGCATTCTTAAATGTAGCTTTTTCCGGATACATGTCGTTTAACACTTCCATAACAATGAATTGAATTTCGGTTAGTCTACATTTTTCGAAATCGGTTATGTGTATTTCAATTCCTCCACATAATTCACCTTGATATGTAGAATAAAAGGGCTTGTAATAAATTGGACGAAATAATACTCCCGGCAATTTTTTGCTATTAAGAATATCTGCTAATGAATCGCCATTAATCCATGGAGCGCCTATTGTTTGAAATGGTAAGGGATAGCCTACTCCGATATTCAAATATCCCAACTCACCTAATATTCCGGTTGTAGGATAATAAATTGCGGTTTGTGAATTCGGAATGTGAGGAGATGCCGGTACCCATTGAAGTTTGGTGTCTGCCCATATCATATCTCGTTTCCATCCTTGCATCTTTACGACTTTTAATTTGCATTTAATACCTAACATGTTCTCTTCGTTAAGCATTAATGCTAATTCTCCGGGAGTTTGAGCATATAGATATGGAATTTTAAATTGACTTACAAAGGAAATGAATTGGTCTTCCACAAGGTTACCTTCAATTTTTTCACCACCTAAAGGATTAGGTCTGTCTAAAACAATAAACTCAATGTCCGACTCTGCTGATGCTATCATTGCTAATCCCATAGTGCTGATAAATGTATAAGATCTGCATCCAATGTCTTGAATGTCATACACCAATACATCAATGTTACTTAACATTTCTTTTGTCGGTTTCCTGTTTTTCCCGTATATTGAATATATTGGGAGCCCGGTTTTTGTATCTGTAGATGATTGTACTTTATCACCTGCATAAACATCTCCGCGAACACCATGTTCAGGCCCGAATAATGCCACTAAGTTGACATTTTTTGCTTCGAATAATATGTCTATTGTTGACCTTAATTCACTATCAACCCCGGTTGGATTGGTAATTAATCCAACTCTTTTACCTTGTAAAATGTCAAAATTATTGTCTTTTAATACTTCGATACCTGTCTTTACAATCTGATTATTTCCAAATGAATATATACTTGAAATGAATATAATGGTAATTAGAAGTATTAATCTATTATATCTCATTTATGTATAATAAATAGTAGTTTATTTTGTTTTATAAGAACATTTTGTTTTACCATTGGAAATATTCTTCAGTTTGTTACTAATCATCTGACGGCGTAATGGTGAAATGTGATCTGTAAATACATGTCCTTCCAAATGGTCGTACTCATGCTGAACTATTCTAGCAAAAAATCCATCAAAGGTAGTCGTATGCTCTTCAAAATTGCTATCGTAATAGTGTATCTTAATACTTTTTGGTCGTGATACTTTTTCACTTATATTTGGCAAACTTAAACAACCTTCTTCATAAGTAATTTCATCTTCACTTGTTTCTATAATTTGCGGATTGATAAACACGCATTTTGATGTGATGATATCCGGAAAATCTTCGCGCATAGGGGTTGCGTCTATCACAAACAATCGAATTGATAAACCAACTTGAGGTGCTGCTAATCCAATTCCGTGAGAGTTGTACATAGTAGCAAACATATTGTCTATCAACTCATTTAAATTAGGATAATTCTTGTCAATTTCCTCTGTCGGTTTCCTTAATGAGTTTTGTCCGTAAAGATATATAGGTAAAATCATATTTATAATACATTTAATACTTGTTCTTTAATTTGTTCAAGCTCGTCTTTCATCTTTACCACTAATATTTGCATTTCGCTGTGGTTTGATTTTGAGCCTAATGTATTTATCTCTCTTCCCATTTCTTGGGCAATAAATCCAAGTTTTTTCCCCGGTGCCTCTTCTTTTTCCATGGTTTCGATAAAATAATTCAAGTGATTTCTCAGACGAACTTTTTCTTCATTAACATCCAATTTCTCAATATAATATATCATCTCTTGCTCAAGACGATTTCTATCTATACTGATTTTGTCTTCTATGCTTTTTAAATTTTCTTCAAGACGGGCACGAATTTTCTCAACTCTTTCTTTTTCGTATAACTCAACTTCTTCTAATAAATGTCTGATATTGGATATCTTAGATATAAACATATTTTGGAGTGAAAGCCCCTCTTGCGAACGAAACATTTTTATTTGGGAAAAAGCATTATTTAAGAGTTCTACCACGGCAAGCCATTCTTCTTCTTCAAGAATAGTACTCTCGGTTTTGAGTGAATCAGGTAATCGTAATATTATCTCAATCAAATTATCAGGTACTTTGATATTCAATGTTTTACAAGTATCTTCTATTTGATTTTTATAATTTGAGATAATATTTTGATTTAAAAAAGTAGTGGATTGGGAATTATTATCTTCTATGTATAGAGAAAGGTCAATTTTTCCTCGTTCCAAGTTCTGCGCTATTAAATTACGAATTTCGATGTCTTTTTCTCGATATAACCCAACAATTCTGGTAGAGATATCGAGTTGTTTTGAATTCAGAGATTTAATTTCAATTACTATTTTTTTATTTTTATAGTTGCACGTGGCTTTCCCAAAGCCTGTCATTGAAAATAACATAAGTGTAATTATTAAGGAGTTATCGATATTATTTTCAAATGCTATTGCTCTGATATACTTTTTTGTTTATGAATAGCATTCTTTGTGCAAAGTTACAATTTTTTTACTATATAGACTCGTAATTCGGCACTTATTTTTGTGCTAATCATTTAGATGTTTTTTTTTAATTTGAAAAGGTGAAAAGATAGGGATAATGCTGCTATAATAAAAGAAATTCCGGTGGCGATAGGCTGTGCAAGCCAGGCACCATCTAACCCGAATATAGGTGGTAAAATATATACGAATGGTATTAGTAATAATATTTGTCGAGACGTAGATAATAATATAGATATCCAAGCTTTACCAATGCTTTGAAAGTAATTTGTAGTAATAATATGAAATCCAACTAAGAATAATAAGAGTGTGTATAATTTTATGGAATGTGACGTTATTGCAATTAATTTTGAATCGTTTGTGAAAATCATTGCTATCTGTTGTGGTATGGTCATGCCAAATATCCAACCAATAGTGGTGATTATTGTAGCAAAAATAATACAAATATATAGTGTCTTTTTTACTCTATCGTATTGTCGTGCTCCAAAATTGTATCCTAATATAGGTTGTATTCCTTGACTTAATCCTATTATTGCCATCGTAACAATGGTTGTATATGATATAGTGATGCCAAATGCACCAATTGCAAGGTCCCCTCCATATTTTAATAATGTGTTATTCATAATAATATTTACTATTGAGGAGCATATTTGTAGTAAAAAAGGAGATAAACCGATGGATATTATAGCAATAAATGCTTCTCTACTAATATGGAAATATTTTTTACCAAAATGTAAGGTGTTGTTTTTTCTGAAAAAATAATGAGTAACCCAAACACATGAAATAAAGGCTGAAAGGGTAGTGGCATATGCAGCTCCTTTGATTCCGGTTTTGAATATTATAATGAATATAAAGTCGAAAAATACATTGAGAATAGCTCCGAGTAATAAAGTAAACATCGCAATTCTCGGGTGTCCGCTCGACCTTATAATATTACTTAAACAAAAATTGAGGGAGGTAAATATATGACCTATGATGATGATGGTTAAATATGATTTTGCGTAAGGTATTGTATTTTCCGTACCTCCAAAACTAATCAATATTTTATCAAGAAAATAGAGAGATAAAATACTGATAATTACATAAAAAACAAAAGATAATATTAGAGCGTTGAAGACAATAATATTTGCCTTGTCTTCTTCTTTTTTGCCGAGAAGGATAGAAATGCGCGTAGCAGCTCCTTGACCAATAAGCATTCCAAATGCACCTAAAATATTCATTATAGGAAAAGTTAAAGCTAACCCACTAATTGCATATGCTCCAATCTCTTGCCCAATGAATATTCGGTCTATAACATTATATAATGTATTGGCTAAAGTACCGATGATTGCAGGTAATGAATAGTACCAAATTAATTTTGGTATTTGCTTGTCTTTTAAATCTGTATGCACAATAAAAATAAAGAAAGGGTACTTATATGTAGGTACCCTTTCAGTAACTTATCCAAGATATACTTTTAATAATTTGTTTTTGGAATTGTTTCGTAAACGTCTGATTGCTTTCTCTTTAATTTGTCGAACACGTTCTCTTGTCAATCCAAATTTTAATCCGATTTCTTCTAGGGTCATCTCTTGCATTCCTAATCCGAAGAACATTTTAATAATGTCACGCTCTCTTTCTGTTAATAGAGAATCAAGGGCCCGATCAATTTCTTTACTGAGAGACTCGTTGTTTAAAGAAGCATCCGCAACCGGAGAATCTTCGTTTACTAAAACATCTAACAATGAATTTTCTTCACCCTCTACAAATGGAGCATCAACAGAAATGTGTCGACCGGAAATTTTGATAGTGTCAAAAATTTTATCGATAGGCATATCCAATACTTCAGCTAACTCTTCGGCTGATGGCTTTCTTTCGTTTTCTTGCTCGAATTTTGATAATGCCTTGTTGATTTTGTTGAGCGAACCAACTTGATTTAGAGGTAAACGTACAATTCGTGACTGCTCTGCTAATGCTTGTAAGATTGATTGTCTAATCCACCATACAGCATATGAGATAAATTTAAAACCCCTTGTTTCGTCAAATTTTTCTGCCGCTTTTATCAATCCCATATTCCCTTCATTTATCAAATCCGGTAAAGACAAGCCTTGATTTTGATATTGTTTTGCTACAGAAACAACAAAACGTAAATTAGCACTCACTAATTTGTCTTGGGCTGCAGTGTCTCCTTTCTTAATTCTTTGTGCAAGTTGAACTTCTTCTTCCACAGAGATAAGTGGCTCTCTACCAATTTCTTGTAGGTATTTGTCCAAAGAGGCACTTTCACGATTTGTAATCGATTTGGTGATTTTTAATTGTCTCATCATCTTTTTAATGAATTTAGCTTGCAAAGTTACGCATTTTTTTGGAATAAACAATACTTATTCCAATTTTATTGCATAATGATATATTTTTCCGCTTGGATTAATTCCTGAGATAAATAATACTCTGTCTTGGTCTTCGGCATTTATTGTTTGATTTATGATATTTGTTAAGTCTCTTTCATCATAAATTTTATTACCATTTACTTTTAAAATTATAAAGTCCTTTTTTATGCCCTCTTTTGACAAGATGCTATTACTTTCCAATTCAGATATTTGAAGACCGTATTGCAAATTATACCTATTTTTTATTTTACTGTCAACCGGCTTAAATTTTGCTCCCAATATATTATTATCAGATAATTTGATAATATTGGTATTGCCGGAACTATTCTTTAATTTAATGTTAACAGAGTTGTGATTTCGTCCTCTAATATAATCTACTTTAATATAATCTCCCGGTCGGCATTTACTTATTTGCTCTTGTAATTGAGCTACTGATGATATCTTAATGTCATTTATTGATGTAATGATATCTCCCTCTTTTAAATTGGCATCTTTTGCAGCTCCATTTTCGTTGATGGAAATAATGTATACACCTTGTAATGTTTCCAAATCTTTCTCTTTTTGTAGTTTGTCAGTAATTTCAGCTACTTGTATTCCTAATACTGCTCGTTGAACTACAGAATACGTTTTTAAGTCATTTACTACTTTATTTACTATTGATGTAGGTATTGCAAATGAATATCCTGTATAAGCACCTGTGGTTGAAGCTATTGCTGTGTTAATGCCAACTAATTCTCCTTTTGTGTTAACCAATGCTCCTCCAGAATTTCCGGGATTTACTGCAGCATCAGTTTGTATAAACGATTCAATTCGCATTTCATTGTTAGTGATGTTTATATTTCGTGCTTTTGCACTAACTATGCCGGCAGTTACTGTTGATGTGAGATTTAATGGATTTCCAACAGCAAGTACCCATTCTCCAATTTTGAGTTCGTCGGAATTGCCAAATGGTATTGTAGGTAAATTGTTGGCCTCAATTTTTAATAATGCCAAATCTGTGGTTGCGTCAGTGCCTATTACTTTAGCTTCAAATGAGCGTTTGTCGTTGAGTACTACTTCTACCGTGCTTGCATTGTCGATAACGTGATTGTTTGTAACAACATATCCATCAGTAGAAATAATTACTCCCGAACCGGACCCTTCTTGATACTGAGGTTCTCTTGGTTCTGAAGGAATACCAAAAAAGAATTCCAACAGTGGGTTGATACTCTCAAAATTGTTTTTTAATTCCATTTTTACTTTCACGTGTACTACTGCTTCTACACTTCTTTCTGCAGCGTAAGTGAAGTCTACATAAGAATTTATTGGTGTGGCAGGAGTGTGCTGAGTTTGAAATGATTCTGTTTGTACACTCATTGGGGTTTCTGTGTCTGAATTGCTATTGGTAGCATTTGCACAGATTATTGTACATAATGTAGTGGCAAGTACAACGCCTAATACTATAAAAATCTTTGTCCGTTTCATAATTGTTTAATTTTGTTTTTAATAAAAACGAATGAAATTATTATTTATTATATGAAAATGATATTTCTAACTCTTTGTATTACTTTTTGTTGATTTATGATTTCTTATGATTGACTCATCAAAAAACGTGCCTTTAAATTGTAATGACATTTTTTTTTGTATTATTTTGTCTTATTGAAAAAATGTCAGTAAATTTGCATAGAATATAAATCTTAGTCAATATTATGAATACACGTTATTTAGAGTTATTAGGTCGTAGTTTTCCATCAATTGCAGCGGCAAGTACAGAAATAATAAATTTGGAAGCGATCTTGAGTTTGCCAAAGGGGACAGAGCATTTTTTGTCTGATATTCACGGAGAATATGAGGCTTTTGATCATGTGATGAGAAATGCTAGTGGTGCTGTTGCACGAAAAGTGAATGAAGAATTCGGAAGTGAGTTGAGAGAAAAAGAAAAAAGGCAATTATGTACTCTTATTTACTACCCGGAGGAGCGTCTTGAAATTGTTAAAGAAGAAGAGGAAAATTTGAAAGAATGGTACATGATTACTCTTATTCGATTAGTTCGCGTTTGTAGAGCCGTTTCTTCAAAATATACTCGTTCTAAGGTGAGAAAAACTTTACCGGAAAATTTTTCTTATATTATTCAAGAATTGATGCATGAGAGTGAAGATGATGAGAATAAAACTGCTTATGTTCATGCCATTCTTGAAAGTATTATTCAAATCGACCGCTCCGATGCTTTTATCATTGAAATGTGTCATCTTATTCAACGTCTTGTTATTGATAGACTTCATATTGTAGGTGATATTTATGATAGAGGTGCAGGTGCTCATTTAATAATGGATAGATTAATAGATTATCATGATGTTGATATTCAATGGGGTAATCATGATGTGCTTTGGATGGGTGCTGCTGCGGGTAACGTTGCTTGTATGGCTAATGTGTTGCGTATTTCTCTTAGATATGCAAATTTAACTACTCTTGAGGATGGTTATGGTATTAATCTTCTTCCTTTAGCTACTTTTGCTATGGAATATTACGAAAACGATCCTACAGATTGTAAAGCTTTTGCCCCTAAGATGAATTTTGCCGATAAGTATTATGATGAAAGAAATGTAAAACTAATTGCTCAAATGCACAAGGCTATTTCCGTAATCCAATGGAAGTTAGAGCATGATATTATTGCTCGTCATAAAGAATGGAAAATGGAATTTAGAAATCTTTTGGATAAGATTGATTTTGAGCAAGGTTTGTTGTATTTGGATGGTGAGGCTTTCCATTTAAAAGATAGTTATTTCCCTACTATTGATAAAAATAATCCTTTCCAACTGACTCCTGCAGAAGAGAGTCTTGTTGAAAAACTTCTAACTTCATTCGTTGAGAGCCCTAAGATGAGCAAACATCTGCAAGTGATGTTGCAAAAGGGTAGTATGTACTTGGTATGTAATGGTAATCTTTTATTCCATGCTTCAGTGCCTATGAATAAAGATGCTACTTTTAAAGAAGTAGTAATTAATGGAAAAAGCTATAAAGGAAAAGCTTATTTGGATTATGTAGATAGATTAATTCGTATTGCTTGCCAGCCTTGTAAATATTTGCCTGAATATCAAATGGCCCTTGATTATATGTGGTATTGGTGGTGTGGCCCTGATTCTCCTACATTTGATAAGAGTCAGATGGCTACTTTTGAACGTTATCTAGTTGTAGAAAAGGGCCCTCATAAAGAAATTCAAGGTCATTTTTATAAATTGCGCGATGATTTTAAAACGTGTGATATTATTCTTGATGAATTTGGTGTAAGCGGTTCGCACCGTCATATTATTAACGGTCATGTTCCTGTAAAAACTATTGAAGGAGAGAGCCCTGTACGTGCGAATGGTAAGGTACTGGTTATTGATGGTGGTTTTTCGCGTCCGTATCACAAAGAAACCGGTATTGCCGGATATACTTTGATTTTCAATTCACATGGATTGCAATTAGTTCAACATGAGCCTTTTGAAAGTAGAATACAAGCCATTGAGCATGGAGTGGATATCAAGAGTACGGAATTTCTCGTGGAATTTGATACACAACGTATGATGGTTCGTGATACAGACAGAGGTAAGCAATTACAACAACAAGTTGATGACCTTAAGGATTTATTAGAGTATTATAAACTGAAAATCTAGTACTTTTTCCAAGATTTTTGTTTAGTAAAGAAATAATAATTCATTGTGATGTTTGCAGTTACCGGAAATATTCTTATTTTTGAATCGGTAGTAATATGAGTAGATTTAGATACTATATATGGTGTTTTATTCATCTTATATTGATAGTCGGCTCCAATTGTTAAGTATAACCCTTGTTTATGATTGGCTTTTGTACTACATAATTTAAAGGTAAAATCACATCCTATAGTACCGGTGTATTGAAGCATATTTATATCCATATACCCCATTTCCAAATAAGAGGAAAGGGGTATTTTTTTGTCTAAAGGGGCTACATATTCATTAAAAGCTACATGGTTTACTCCAATGTATGGTGTGATGATTACTGAACGTTTAGGCGCTACATTAAATCCATAACCAATATTAAATGATACAATATATGAGTCTGTCATGTGTCTGAATTTGTCTGTAGTTGCTTTTTGTAGTGGTGTCACTCCAAAATCTATATTTACAAAGAAATTATAAATATACCCTTCCAATCCAAAATTAACATAATTAATATTTTTATTTAATTGAGAGATTTGTGAAGCAGTGAACTCATTAAAATCATTAAATGTAGTTTTTGAAAATTTATATCCCATATATAATCCGAAACCTCCTACATGAGATTTATGATAAGTTGAATATCGGGCGGCTTCGGAGTCAATGCCGGGCATCATGGTGAGAAATATTGTATCGTTAAATTCTTTGTCTATAGTAATCTCTTTTGTATAATAGCCAATATATTTAAATCTTAAAACTACTTTTTTTTGTGGTATTAAATTAATAGAAAAAAATCCGTTTATATCAGATATTGTATAGTTTTCAGTATTATTTTGTTCAATAATTACCGCAGAGATAGGTAATCCTTCTCTATCTTTTATATATCCTTTAACTTCTTTTCCAAATAGAGAGTGGGATAGTAGTAATAAAAATAATGAGATGATAATACTGCGCATGGTTATTTATTATTGTTATAGTATTTACAAAAAGTATTTATTCCACATTGTTCACATTTTGGATTTCTTGCAGTACATACATATCTGCCGTGTAATATTAGCCAATGATGTGCTTTAGGAATAATTTCATCCGGAATATGTTTCACTAACTGTTTTTCTGTTTCCAAAACAGAATTACTCTTTACTAATCCAATCCTATTGGATACTCTAAAGACATGAGTGTCTACTGCCATGGTAGGTTGATTAAAAGCAACTGCAAGTACAACATTTGCAGTTTTTCTTCCAACTCCGGGTAACGAAGTTAAATCTTCTAGATTATTAGGTACTATTCCTTGAAATTTTTCAAATAATAATGTCGACATTTCTTTGAGATGCTTTGCTTTTGAATTTGGATATGAGATTGAACTGATAATAGAAAACAATTCATTTTCCGATGCTTTACTCATACTTTCCGCATTTGGATATTTTGTCAGAAGTATGGGGGTAACCATATTTACTCTCTTGTCTGTGCATTGTGCACTTAGCATGACTGCCACAAGAAGAGAAAAATTATCACTGAATTTTAATTCCGGTAATGATGGTGCATTGGTAGAAATAAACCAATTTATTACCTTTTCGTATCTTTCTTTAAGTGTCATACCCTTATTATATTTTGGTGCAAATATACACTAAATTTTTTCATCAAAAAAATAGAGCGATTAAATTCTTAATCGCTCTATAAAATTTATTATAAATAATTTTTATTATTTGTCAGCAATAGCTCTTCCTGCTCTTAATGCATTGATATTGGCATTTACGATATCATCGCCTTTTTTGCCAAAGATACTTCTAACTGCATCTTCCAATTTTTCAATATCAATTTTAAGATATTTAGAGGCAGCACCTAATACTACCATGTTGGCACCTTTAGGATTCTTAATCTCTTTAGCAATTGCATCCGCATCAAAAATAATGTGGTTTGGAATTTTATTAATTTCAGCCATCAATTCATCTTGATTTGGATAGTTAGGTATATTTATGAAAGGATTTTTATTAGTTATCACCCAACCATTTTTATTTAAGAAAGGTAGATAACGTAATGCTTCCATAGGTTCTACAGAAAGAATTATATCACATTGACCTTCAGGAATTAAATCCGAGGCAATAGGTTCGTCACTAATTCTTAAATGTGATTGTACGTCACCACCACGTTGGCTCATTCCGTGAGTTTCAGCCTGTTTCATATACCAACCCATATCGAGGGCAGCTTTAGAAATGATTGCAGCAGAACTTAAGGCTCCCATACCGCCTACGCCACATAATATTATATCTATTTTCATTGTTTTTATCTCCTAATTTAATTATTTATTCTTTTTTGCAGCTTTAAGACGTTTGTTTAATGCAACAATACATTCACGACGAGGTATAATTACAGAAACACCTTTATATCCGATTTCTTCTTTGAAGACTGCTACGTTTTCTTCAAAATATTTTTTCAATGGATTGATTACACGAATATGTTTTGGATCAACACCAATACCAGTACAGATACTTTCAAGACGTCCTGTTGCAGAAGATTTTTGAGAACCTGTCATACCAGTGATTTCATTGTCAAGTATTACGACAGTAACATTGGCGTTATCTACGCAGCAATCCAAAAGGCCTGTCATACCACTATGAGTAAATGTAGAGTCTCCAATAACGGCTACAGATGGTAATAAGTCTGCTTCTGAAGCTCCTTTTGCCATAGTAATAGAAGCACCCATATCTACGGTAGAATAAATTGCTTCAAATGGAGGTAATGCACCTAATGTGTAGCAACCTATATCAGAAAATACTCTACCGCCCGGGAATGATTTCATTGCTTCGTTAAGTGCTGTATAAGAATCTATATGAGGGCATCCATCGCATAATTTTGGAGGACGAGGAGCTACCAAACTTGGAATTGGCATGCCGCATTCAACTTCTAATCCAAGGGCTTTGCCTACAGCGTTTGGTGATAATTCACCTGTACGTGGAAGGGTGCCGTCTAATCTACCTTTGATAACTTTTCCTTTATTAAGAATACCTCTAAGTAGACGTTCATATAATGGTTGACCTTCTTCTAAAATTAATATCTCATCGCACTTATCATATATCTTGGAAACAAGTTTTGTAGGCATTGGATATTGACTGATTTTAAGTACAGGATAAGGACATTTGCGGTCTGCAAAATTCTCCATTAAATAGTTATATCCAATTCCGCATGCGATAATACCTAATTTTTTGTTTTCTCCATCTATATATTTGTTAAATGCACTATTCTCTGATTCTTCAACCATGATTTGTTGTTTATCCAACAAACTTTGATATTGACGGCGAGCTACTGCAGGGAGAAGTATATATTGCATCTTATCTTTTGGATAAGACATCTCATTTTGAGCTCTTACTTCTGATTTACGTGTAACACCGGCACGAGAGTGAGCCATACGAGTTGTGATACGCATCATTATAGGCAATTTTAAACGCTCTGAAAGTTCGTAACCATAATGAATCATATCGTATGCTTCTTGTTGATTTGAAGGCTCTAAGGCAGGAATTAAAGCAAAGTCTGCATAGAATCTTGAATCTTGTTCGTTTTGTGATGAGTGCATTGATGGGTCATCAGCAGCTATGTAAATCAATCCACCATTAATACCTGTAATAGCAGAGTTTACAAAACAGTCTGCAGCCACATTCATACCTACGTGTTTACAGCAATATAGAGCTCTCTTGCCTGCATAACTCATTCCTAATGCAGCCTCCATTGCTGTTTTTTCATTTGCACACCACTCACTACGAATGCCACGCTCTTTTGCCATTTTAGAGTCTTGAATATACTCGGTTATTTCTGTTGAAGGAGTGCCGGGATAAGCATATACTCCTGATAATCCCGCATCTATGGCGGCTTGTGCTATGGCTTCGTCGCCTAATAATAATAATTTATCCATGTATTACTATATTTAAGGTAATTGTTAAATTGTCATTTTGAAAGTTTTAGTGTCTTTTTTGCTTGGCAAAGTTACAAATTATTATTGAATTATCAAATTTTTGGACCAATATTTATTTGTTGTATTGTCGTTCTCCAAATATTGATGTGCCAATGCGTACTATGGTGCTCCCTTCTTCTATAGCTATTTCATAATCGTGAGACATACCCATTGATATCTCTTTAAAAGAAGGGGTGTTAAAAGTGTTATTTTTTAAAATTTTAAAGGTGTTTGCTATCGATTGAAAATCTCTGCGTATTAAGTTCTTGTCTTCGGTTAATGAGGCCATGCCCATTACTCCGCAAAATTCTAAGTTCGAAAATTTGCTTATGTAGCTCGGAGTAAATAGATTTATTGCCTCTTCTGTAGTAAATCCTTGTTTTGTTTCTTCTTGCGCAACGTGCAATTCAATCAAAATTTTCTGCTTTTTTTGAAGTTTTAATGCAGTTTTATTTATCTCTTCCAATAGTCGCTCGTTAGAAACACTATGAATCATTTCGGCATTCGGTACTACAAATTTTACTTTGTTTGTCTGTAAATTTCCTATGAATTGCCATTTGATATCTTCCGGTAGTTCAGGTACTTTGGAAACCAATTCTTGTGGCCTATTTTCTCCAAAATATCTTTCGCCACACTTATATGCGGTAAGAATATCTTCTACCGGATGAAATTTGGAAACGCAAACTAATTTTACATGCTCCGGTATGGATAATCTAATTCTATTTATGTTTTCTTGTATGTTTATCATTGTTTTTCTGTCGGTTCGTATTTAAATACATCAAGAATCATCGTTTCGGTTATAGATGTAATAGTGTAATCCATAATACTGGTACTAAATTCTTTTTTCACAACAGCTAATGCATCTTCTAAAGAAGAGGCTTGCGCCATTAACGTTTGTGATATTTTCTTTTCGATACCCCTTTCTTCGTCTATGGATTCGAAAGCGACTTTACATTTATACCATCTATCTCCATCTTCATTAAATAGTACATCAGAAAATTTACACCTCTTGACTGATGCTACCATAAAATTCCCTGTTGCGAAGGCTTGACATTTATCACATATTATTGTTTCTGCTTCTGTAAATGATAATGCATCTACTAAATATGGTTCTGTAGTCTTTTTTTGAATTCCGTTTTCCGCTATTTTCTCGTATGTTACTTTACATTCAAACCATGTTGCCATATTAATAAAATGTTTTAGTTAATTTTTCTATGAATTTTCTCGATTCTTTACTCTCTTTAAAATTTGTTTTCTTTAATATTTCGATATATTCTGAAAATATTTTTGAACTTGGTAATTCAGGATATTCATTGATATAATTGATAATCTCATTCTTAAAATCCATATCCATTTCGTGTGTATTCCAATTAAATGCAGGTGTATTATCTATTCCGAATATCAATAGCATTAAATACATTTGTTGAAATTCATGGAGCTCTTGGAAACACGTACTGTCGGTACATTCTTGTAATATCATTTCCGTGTTGTGCAGTCGATTGGCAATCTCACTACAAGGAACTACTATTCCGGCATCTATTATTACCGGATCTTCAATCTCTTTTTGCTGTACGATAGATAATTCTATTTCGCATGGAGATAAGTAGTCAATAAACAAAGATGTAACATAATATGGTAAAATATAGTAACTTAATTCACCTTCGATGTTGTATAAAACAATGCCATATTTTTGTAACTCTAATCTTTTTCGTTCTGTAATTTCTTCAATTTTATAATTATCTATGTCAGTGGAGAAAATCAAAGTGTTTATTGAATCGGATATTAAGCTTCCCATATCGTTCAAATATTGAACATATAAATTACGTATTTCTAAAGCCTCATCTTTAGAATATTTTGAGTCGGATATTTTTGAGGTGATTTTTGAGAGTGTTTTAATGTCAAAATTATCAGCCTCAGAGATAAGTTTTTGAGTTTCTTTATAATCATTATTAATGCAACTTGCTAATAATAAGATTGATAGAATGATAGTAAATGTTTTTTTCATATTATTGAGTATATAAATAGTTAAGTTCTTTTGTTCTACAAATGTAGTTATTTATTATGAAATAGACAATAATATTTTTAATTATTTTATTGTAATAATTCAATTAGTCAATAGTGTGTAATGAAGATGGAATTGCTTTACTAATGGTTTTGTGTAATTATGTATTGATATTTTAATTTATTGTGTTGTGTATCAGTGCTTAAATATAATAATAAAGATGGTTGTATTATAAATAGAATGCTAATTATAAAAAAAATAGTAAATTTGCAAAGTAAAAATCGGTGATATGGCTAAATCAAAATTGTCTAATACTAATAATAAAAGTGAATCTAAAGTGGTAAGTCTTGAGGGAAAAATTCCTCCTCAAGCTTTGGAAATGGAAGCCGGCGTATTAGGAATATTACTGCGCAGAAAAGATGCGTTTTCGTCAGTGTCAGATATTTTAAAACCTAATTATTTCTATAAACCGGCACATGAAAAAATATATGCAGCTATTCAGCAACTTTCTTTATCACAAAATAGCGTTGATATATTAACAGTTGCACAACAGTTGCGTCAGAATGGCGATTTGGAACTTGTGGGTGGCATAGAATATTTATCGTCATTAAATGCTTCTAATACAGCTTCTGTTGTGAATATTGAATATTATGCACGTATTATTGTTCAGAAATATGTATTAAGAGAAACTATAAACAGTTGTTCGGATTCCTTAATTAAAGCGTATAATGATACTGCTGATGTTGATGAGGTACTTCAGGGCTTGTCAAATGCTATTTTTGAATTGCAACGCAATAGTATGCGTAGAGATTTTAAACACATAGAGCCTGTTGTCAATGAAGCTTTACGCAGAATTTCAGAAGCATCAAAAAATAAAGATAAGATGAGTGGAATCCCAAGTGGATTTAAAGAATTAGACGCTGTAACTTCCGGTTGGCAAAAGAGTGATTTAGTTATTATTGCTGCTCGTCCTGCAATGGGAAAAACCGCCTTTGTATTGTCAATGGCAAAAAATATTGCTGTTGATCAAAACATTCCTTGCGCAATCTTTTCTTTAGAGATGAGTGATGTTCAGTTAGTAAATCGTTTAATTGTCAATGTTACCCGTATTACTGGTGATAAAATAAAAAATGGAACACTCGAAGACCATGAATGGGAACAATTGAATAATAAAGTTAATGTTTTACTTAATGCTCCTATTTATGTTGACGATACCCCTCAACTATCGGTTTTGGAATTGAAAACAAAAGCTCGAAGATTAGTAAAAGAGCATAACGTTCAGATAATTATTATCGACTACTTACAACTTATGACTGCAGAAGGAATGAATTTTTACAGTCGTGAGGGAGAGGTGAGTCTTATTTCCCGATCGTTAAAAGGTTTGGCAAAAGAGTTGGATATTCCAATAATAGCTTTAGCTCAAGTAAATCGTAATAATGAGTCTCGTGGTGCTACAAATTCTATTGATGGTAGAAAACCTCAATTGAGTGATTTACGTGAGTCCGGCGCTATTGAGCAAGATGCAGATATGGTTTGCTTTATACATCGTCCTGAATATTATAAGATTTACGAAGACCCGAATACAGGTATGGATTTTCGTGGCTTGGCACAAATTCTTATCGCAAAACATAGAAATGGTGCAACAAAAGATATAAATCTGAGATTTATCAATGAGTATGCTCTCTTCTTGAATAACGGGGATGATTCTTTTGAAAATAGAGTAGTTACTTCAAATAGAAACAAAAGGTCGGATGTTACGAATAATATTGTAACAACACCTCTGCCTGATATTCACGCAGATAATGATTTTGACGGAATAAGTAAATATAATATTCATCAATCGGAATTCTAATATTATTAATTATAAAACACACAATTCTTATGTCAGAAAAAAATGAAATCGGGCTTCCCGAAAATGCTGCCAGAGAGTTAAAACCGGGTGAGAAATACGAGCCAATATTGCCCTCAAATCAGGTAGTTCCTGAAGTGAGTGCATATTCGGTTTCTCTTGGTTTGGTTATGGCTATATTATTCTCTGCAGCGGCTGCTTATTTAGGCCTTAAAGTAGGTCAAGTTTTTGAAGCGGCAATTCCTATTGCAATTATTGCTGTCGGATTGTCTAATGCTACAAAAAGAAAAAATGCTTTAGGAGAAAATGTAATTATCCAATCTATTGGATCTGCATCCGGTGTAATTGTTGCCGGTGCAATTTTTACTTTGCCGGCTTTGTATATTCTTCAAGCCAAATATCCTGAAATTTCAGTTTCATTTATTCAAGTATTTTTAAGTTCTCTACTTGGAGGTATCTTGGGTATTTTATTCTTGATTCCTTTCAGAAAATATTTTGTAAGTGATATGCACGGAAAATATCCTTTCCCTGAAGCAACAGCTACTACTCAAGTGTTGGTTTCAGGTGAAAAGGGTGGTGGACAAGCAAAACCTTTATTAATCGCAGGATTGGTAGGTGGATTATACGATTTCCTCGTTTCCAGTTTCGGTGCTTGGAGTGAAACTCTCTCTTCCAGAATGATTCCTTGGGGTGAAGGTATTGCCCAAAAATTAAAATTGCAATTTTCATTGAATACTAGTGCTGCCGTTCTTGGTCTTGGCTTTATTATCGGTTTGAAATATAGCCTTATCATTTGTGCCGGTTCTTTCTTCGTTTGGTTTTTTGTTATTCCGTTATTGGGAATGACTACCGACGGCACTATGATGTTGAGTGATAAGGACCCTGAATTTATTTTTAAAGAGTATGGTAGAATGATTGGTGTCGGTGCTATTGCTATGGCAGGTGTTATCGGTATCATCAAATCATGGGGAGTAATAAAAGGTGCTGCAGGCCTTGCTGTTAAAGAGTTAGGTGGTAAGGGTAAAGCAATTGCTAATGCCGTTCCTCGTACAGAAAAAGATTTGTCAATGAAATTTATCTTGATATCAATTGTAGCCGCACTTATTATAGTATTTGTATTCTTCTATTTTGGTGTTATCCCAAATTTTGTGCAAGCTTTAGTTGCTTTCGTTGTTGTAGTAATTATTGCCTTCTTATTCACTACTGTAGCTGCAAATGCTATTGCAATTGTAGGATCTAACCCGGTGTCTGGTATGACATTGATGACTTTGATTGTAGCTTCCGTTATTTTAGTTGCTGTCGGCCTTAAAGGAACAAGCGGAATGGTGGCTAGTATGGTTATTGGTGGTGTTGTCTGCACAGCTTTATCTATGGCAGGTGGTTTTATTACTGATTTAAAAATCGGTTATTGGATTGGTACTACACCTGCAAAACAAGAAACATGGAAGTTTTTAGGTACCCTTGTTTCTGCAGCTACTGTTGGTGGCGTTATTTTAGTGTTAAATAAAACTTATGGTTTTTCAGGCGAAAATGCACTTGTTGCCCCTCAAGCTAATGCTATGGCTGCTGTTATTGAGCCACTTATGATGGGTCAAGGTGCACCTTGGCTACTTTATGGTTGTGGTGCCGTATTGGCATTATTGCTCAACTTTATCGGTGTTCCTGTATTACCTTTCGCTCTTGGTATGTTTATTCCATTGCACTTAAATGTTCCTTTATTAATTGGTGGATTAGTTAGTTGGTTTGTTTCTACTCGTTCAAAGAATGCATCTGTAAATAGTGCACGAATGGAAAGAGGTACTCTTTTAGCTTCCGGATTTATTGCAGGTGGTGCCCTTATGGGAGTTGTTTCTGCCGCTATTAAATTCTTAGGTGTTGATTTATATATGACGGAATGGAATCATACTGTTTCTGCTCAAATCTTGGCAGTAGTAATGTATATCGCTATTATTGTTTATTTGTGTATTGCAAGTATGAAAGCTAAAAAGGATGAATAATTAATACCATTATTTAGTATAAAAAAAGAGCTCGGTAAATACGCCGGGCTCTTTTTTTATACATCATACGGAAAATAACTAATGTATATTGATGTTCTATTATATTTTTCTTGAACAAAATTTTTTCAGAATGTTAGAATAGTATGTTGTATTAGTAGTAATGATTTTAAAATCAAGTTGATAGTATTATTCCTCGAACGTCGGAAAAGTCGTGTTTCTCTAATGAAACCGGTGATATTAAAAAGTCCATTACTCCGAAGTCCATAAAATTTAATTGAAAATCTTTGCCTTCAAAAGAATCTATTTGTAGTAATATTGTCCAATCTTCAAATGGCGATTCCCAAGTCTCCCATTCACGATGAGTTGGTTCCGCAAAGAGAATGTGCTCATCATCTAGTTTGCCCATATCGGTTGTAAAACAGATTTCTAACTCATTCGGAGATGTTTGGTTATCTTCTTCGTCGACTAAAATCACTTCCCTAAGTGTATCAGTCGTAGGGAAATATAATACTTTAACTGCATCCGGATTACTTACATTTCCTCCTATTTCATAGTCAGCATTAGAATAACCTATATAATGATCTATTTTTGCAAAAAAAGATAATAACCCAGTGTGCGGTAATGGATTGTTAGGTGCAAATGAAGCTAACTTCTCTAAATTTATTTGGCAAATAAAGAAATATGGGTATTGATCTCCGTCTTCATCAATAAACATAGGATAGTCTACTCCGATAGGTAAGTCAGGATTGCCCCAAAACCTGGAATGGCCTACTGCTATCTTATTTTCAGGTATTTGTATTTTTAATCTAATTGGGTTCATAGGTTAGCATTCTTTATAGTAATGTAACTATAATTTATTTCAAAAACTTGATAATATTATTGTCGCCAACCTTTATAAAATAGATTCCGGTAGATAGAGTAGAAATATCTATTCCATTGCAATATAATGTTTTATATAATAATTTGCCATCTATAGAGTAGATGTTTAGTGTTGCTTCTTCAGAAATGTTGTCGATAAACAGTTTTCCTTCACAGATGTACCAATTTATATTGTTAACATTGTTTGTATTTTCTGATAATTCAATTCTTTTAGCTAAATAGATTTCAAATCTATTATTGTCTGTAATTTTTGAAGAATGAAAATTATACAGGCTTATCTCATTGAGATTTATGTTGAGATTATCTTCTTTGTCAATTAAATATAAGTTATACTCTTTTGAATCGAATGTGAATTTATCCAAACTGATAGAATAATTCTTTGTCGTATCAGGAATGTTAATTCCTAAAGAAATGGAATTGAGTATACTGCTATCCGATAATGCGTTGTAACACAAATTTATACCATTATATACAGAGTATATTTGGGGACAATCACTTCCAATAAATTTCATTAAATCTTTATTATACTCGTATTGTTCGGAATATTTGTTGCTTATTAAAAAAGTAGTTTTATCTAATTGCGAATTATTATTATTTAATGATAATACAATTCTGTTCTCAAATTCGTTCGACTCAGATAATATATTTGAAGTGTTTTTTCGAAAAGAAACTATACCTGTATCAGATACTTGAACAAGGAATGAACGATAAGGTAAAATATTTGCTTCACAAACTTCTGATTGATAATATTTCTTTCCAATAGAATCGGGAATTGAGATATAATTTACTTTTTCATTATTTACATACATATCATGATTTGCGATGTCGTAAAGTAAACCGGAACTTATTAAGTTCCATCCATGATATGCTGCATTTGTAGAGGAATTGTTATAATACGTAACTTCCACATCATGCAGTGGGGTAGCAGTATTAGATGAGTAAGAATTAATATGATGCAGTTGTATAGAATCGTGAGTGATGAAATAATAAGTTTCTAACTCCGGAGTGCTAGTAGCTACAATATATCCACGTCCTGAACGTAATGTGTCGTTAGCATTTAATATAACCCATCCGTATTTTTCCGAATTAGACGAAATGGTAGATTCATGTCCATATTTTGCAACACGCTCACCATCATGCTTTTTAATGATAAAATCTCTACCGTATACAGGTGTTATATTATTTGATTTTTTTATATCATTAATGGCACAATCGAATGGCAAACTGAAGTAGTAAAACCTTTGATTATTAATCTTAAAATGCACTCCTATACCATGGTCGGCATAATAAGTTTCTCCTTCTACAATATCGAATTTACTTGAAGAGGCGTCTCTTGCTTGGAGTAATAATATTGTATCTGCATGATATGAATATGGTATAGTAAATTTTTTTACTAAATTATAATTACACATTAAAGAGTCAATAGGTACGTAAGTATAATTGATTCCCCAACATTTATGAACTTTGTATTGAGGGTAAAATCTACTTTTGATGAACGTATTTTCATAATTAGGATTATTTATAATATTGTGGATGTATGTTTCTTCGGTTTTTTTACAAAAAGAACTTGAACAGTAACATATTATCGGTCCACCCTGCATAGTGATATATCTTAGGCTGTCACACCCTTCAATTGCGGATGAGAATAGCTTTTTAACACCGGTAGGAATAATAAGTTCTCTGATTTTTGTATTTTTGAATGTTCCGATTAAGTTACTTTGCAGTTTATCGCTCAGTTTAATATAGCTTAATGACGAGCAATTTTCAAAGCAAGACATTAATACTTTTCTTGTATTATTGGGAATAATTACAGAATCTAATTGAGAGCAATTCATAAAACAAGCAGTACTTATTGAATCTAAAGAATCAGGTAAGTACACTCGCTTTAAATTACTACAATTTTTGAAAGCAGAATCTCCTAATGAAATAATGTTATTGGAAAAATTGATATAAGAGAGATGCGTACATCGAGCAAATGCAGCTTTATTAATTTTAATACAATTTTTTGGAATTGAGATACTATCTAATGAGATACATTTATAAAGAAAAAAATCCGGTATTTGTTGTATTGTATCCGGTAATTCTATATGTTTCAGATTAGTGCAGTTTTCAAATGTATTATCTCCTAATGAAGTAACACTATTTGGTATAATGATACTATCTAATGAGGTACAATTTATAAATGCAGTCTTTCCGATTGTAGTTAAAGAGCCCGGTAAAGTAATAGTCTTTAAAGATTTACAATTTTTAAATGCAGAGGTGTTTATTACTTTTAGATGTTTTGGTAATACAATGTGTTTTAGTGTAGAGCAATTTAAAAATGCACTGCCATTAATCTCAACAACCGGATATTTCTTTGGACCTGTTTTTGTAGTTATTGTTAATGAATCAGGAATAATTATTGTATCCAAAGAGATATAATTTGTAGATGAATTTATAATAATACCATTAGAAGAATTTAATGATATTACAAAATTAATTTCTCCAAAACACTTTCCAGAACAAAATAGTCCTAATATTACTAAAACCAAGTATATCTTTTTCATTATAATTCTTTTAAATATTTTTTATATAGGCTCTTCTTAGTTTGTGCATTTTATAATCGAAATATTCCCAATTAGCCCTGTTTTTTGTATTGTTTTCCAAAATTGCAGTAGTCTCAGCGTATTTAATACCGTATTTTTGAAAATATGGTATCTGATCGTAAAAGAATAATGAGTTTATTCCTTTGTTTTGATAATCCGGTCGCACTGCAATTAACAAAAGATTAAACACTTCCATATGTTTTGATTTTAGAGCTTTAATTAAATGGTACCATCCAAACGGAAATAATCTGCCCTGACTTTTTTTCAAGGCGGCTGAAATATCCGGCATACCTATACCTACCCCTACTATTTCGTTTTTTTCATTTACTACTATTGTAATAAAATCAAAATTAAGAAGTGGTATATACATCTTTGAATAATATATTTTTTGCTCTTCGGTAAGTGGCTGGAAGTTGTATAATGGTTGGTATGCAGCATCTATTACATCAAAGTAACTGTAACCGTATTTTTTCATTAATTCTCTAGAATTCTTGATTTTATCTATCCTTAAGTTATTCTTATTGAGAATTATCTTAGCTACTCGTTCCATCTTTTCCGGTATTTGATCCGGTACACTTACTTGATATTCTATCCAATCAGCCTCTTTGGATAATCCAAATTTATCGTAGTGTTTCGAATAGTATGGGAAGTTATACAAACTGGCCATCGGAGCAATGTATTCAAAACCTTCTAATAATAATCCTTGGTGGTCGAAATCTGTAAAACCAACAGGCCCGTTCATTACTTCCATACCTTGTTCTTTACCCCATTTTGCAACGGCGCTTAATAGTGTAGAAGATACTTCATAATCATCAATAAAATCAAACCATCCAAAACGTACTTTTTTTACATTCCAATGTTTGTTGGCAATTTCATTAATTATTCCACATATTCTCCCTACAATAACATCATCTTTATATGCAATATATAATATGTATTTACAGTGATTTAACGAAGGATTATTTTTTGGATTAAAAGTGTTTAAATCATCTAATTCCAAAATCGGTGTATAATATTTATTCTCTTTATACAATTCATTAGCAAAACGAATGAATTTTTTTAGCTCCTTTCGGGTTTGTACAATTTTTATTTTTACAGCCATCTATTTTTTTAAATCATCTATGGTTTTTAAAATATCATTGCTTGAGAAAACCGCACTACCTGCTACTAAACAATCAGCTCCTGCTTCGTATAATTTGGATGCATTTTCCATACATACACCACCATCAATTTGTATAAGTGCTTTACTATTATTTTTTTCGATTAATTCTTTTAATGCTTTGGTTTTTTTGAATGTGTGTTCAATAAATTTTTGACCTCCAAAACCCGGGTTAACACTCATTAATAGTACCATATCTACATCATTAATAATGTCTTCAAGCACAGATACCGGCGTGTGTGGATTTAGTGTTACACCTGCTTTCATATCTGCTGCATGTATATTTTGAATTGTACGATGTAGATGTGTGCATGCTTCGTAATGTACGTTCATCATCATCGTGCCCAGAGCTTTTATTTCGTTGATAAATTTATCCGGATTTACTATCATTAAATGAACGTCAAGAGGTTTGGTACACAGCTTACTAACATATTTTAATACTGGAAATCCGAAAGAAATATTTGGTACGAATACACCGTCCATAATATCAAGATGTAACCAATCGGCATTACTTTTATTGATGATATCTAAATCTTTCTCCAAATTGCCGAAATTAGCAGAAAGTAAAGATGGTGATAGCAGTTTTTTCATAATATATTTAAGTGTTTATTAGTTATTATTTTTTGAATGCAAAGATACAAAAATATACTATATTATTAATTGTGAATGACAATAAAAAAAACTAAGGCATATTCACATATACCTTAGTTGAATAAATCATGAAAAACATTTATAAATCAGCGAAAAATTTTTTGAAAAAATTTTTTTAATTAAAATTTAGCCGAGGATTGTAAGTTTTTGAGAATTCGATAAGAAATTCAATAACTTCCTTTTTGGGCTGTAAATTTTTTGCTGTTGCAATTTTGCTTTGCAATAGAGTAGTAGATTTTTTTATCATAGGCTTAAAAATTTAGTTCTACTATAATAACGCAAAGCAACTTTATTTCGTGTACAAAGGTAGTAATTTTTTTTATATTACTCTATTCATTAAAGAAATTTTGTTATTTAGAAAATGATTTATATTATCACAGCAGCATTTACACATCTCAATTCTACCATCTATAGTGCCGGTACCGATGTGTGGTGTCATTACTACATTGTGAAGTTTTAGCAATTCTTCCGAAATATTAGGCTCAAATTCAAAAACATCTAAAGCAGCTCCGAATAGATGTCCGTTTTTTAAATATTTTATTAAATCGGCTTCTTTTACATGTGCACCTCTTGCTGTATTAATTAATACTGCACCTTTTTTTGTTTTTGATAGCGTCTCTTCGCATATCAAATGGTGTGATTCCGGGGTATAAGGTAGGTGTAGTGAAATAAAATCAGATGTTCTTAGTAATTCATCCAAGCTAACATATGTTGCTTTATATTCCGATTCAACTTCAGCAGGAAGTTGTTTTCGATTATGATATATTATCTTCATTCCGCATGCAGATGCTCTTTTTGCTACGGATTTTCCTATATTGCCCATACCTATAATACCTAACGTTTTTCCATAAATGGCAATACCTAAATTGTTCATCACTCCAAATTCTACTTTGTCTTTCTCATATCTGAGCTTGTAATCCAATTCTGCAATTCTATGGCAGATAGATAGCATTAGTGTAAATGCGTGTTCTGCAGTAGGTTCTATTACAGGATTCGGAGTGTTTGTCACAATAATATTACGCGCTTTTGCCGATTCCAGATCTATATTGTTAAATCCAACTCCAAAATTGGCTATCAATTTTAATTTTGCAGCTTTTGAAATAAGATTTTTATCTATCTTATAGTCGAATGTAGGAATTAATATATCTGCTTCTTCTATTCTTGATTCTAATTCCTCATATGTAAATTTGCTGTTCTCAGGCATTATTATGTTATGATTATTAATGCTTGAAAATCCTTCTTTCGGTAGTTTTGTAGTTAGTAATATGTTCATAATCAATGTAATATTTTGAATATAGTTTCTCTTAATAGTTCTGCTTGTGATGCTGATACGTTTCCAAATCCTTTTGATTTTGCATCTAAATCACGCAATAATCCTATGATATATACAACCTTATTGGAAGTATAATATTTTTTTGCAACTAAATATTTTTTTGAAAAGAATTTGCTTTGTAAATGAAGTTTTTCTTGTATAAGATATTCATCGTTATCTTTTAACCATAGTACGTACATCAAATTTTCAAAAAACTTATATAGTATATTTACTGTTGCTATTACGCTATTGTGTTTCGGATCTTTTGCAAAAGAGTCGATAATTAAGTTTGCTTTATAAATTTGATGATTGGCTATGGCATCTACTAAATCAAAATTTGTAAATTCTTTTGATATGCCTATGTTGGTGTTTATTAATTCTTTAGTAATTACTTTCTGGTTTTCTTTAGTTAAGATAATCTCTAATTTTGTAAGCTCATTTACAATATTACTAAGTTTATTGCCTACAAATTCAGAAATTAAATTAGCTGCATCCGGTTGTATATCAATATTTTTCTTCCTTAAATAAGAAACAATCCATGATGGAATTTCGTAATCGTATTTTGGTTTGCTTTCAAAAATAATTCCGGCAGAGTTAATACTTTTATATACAGCTTTTCTTCCGTCTAAAGTACCATGTTTATAACATAATATGATAATTGTTGACGGAGTTGGTTTTTCCAAATATTTCTGTAGTTTGTCAAGACTCTTAATAGATTGTGCTTCTTTTACGATAATGAGTTTGTATTTACTCATCATTGGTAATTCACGGGCAATATTTATTATGCTTTCACATGTAGTATTTTTGCCGTATAAAAGGTGGTAATTATAATCTTTCTCATCTTCGGTAAGAATATTATCTTCTGCCCATTTTGATATTACATCTATATAATAGTCTTCCTCACCCATTAATAAATAAATGGGTTTATATTGGTTAGTACGAAAATGTTGAATTAATTGTTCCGCTGTAATATTATCTGCTTTTTTTGCCATTATTTATTCAAAACGGAGGTGTTTTATTGTTCTTGAATTATGTTGAATGCTGGATAGAGCTTTTATACCAATTTGAAGATGCTCATTGACGTAGTTTTGTGTTACTTTTTTATCGGAAGATGCTGTTTTTATACCATCAGGATGCATTGGCATATCACTTACTAATAATAAAGCTCCAATAGAAATTGAATTGTGAAATCCTACGGTAAAAAGGGTAGCAGTCTCCATATCAATGGCTATACTGCGTATTAATCGTAATTTATTTTTAAATTCTTCATCATGCTCCCACACTCTGCGGTTTGTTGTATATACAGTGCCCGTCCAATAATCTTTTCCAAAATCTCTGATATTGGAACTTACCGCACGTTGTAAACTAAATGCCGGTAGTGCGGGAACTTCAGGTGGAAAATAATCATTTGAAGTTCCTTCTCCGCGTATGGCAGCAATTGGTAATATGTAGTCACCTACTTTATTCTTATCTTTTAATCCTCCGCATTTACCTAAAAAAAGTACAGCTTTCGGAGATATTGCACTCAATAAATCCATTATTAGTGCAGCGTTTGGAGAGCCAATTCCAAAATTAATTATTGTTATGTTATTTGCCGAGGCATTGGGCATATTTCCATTTTTGCCTAATATCGGAACATTAAATTGTTCTGCGAATAATTCTACATATTTTGTAAAATTAGTCAATAAAATATATGGTGTAAAATCTTTTAACTCTCTATTAGTGTATCTTACAAGCCAATCATTTACTATTTCTTCTTTTGATTTCATTTAATTGCTATTTCTTTATATTTAGGCCAATTTGTATGAATCTTGAAAAGTTTCTTTTCAAAATTTGTTTCGCAAAAATAGTGCTCTATTCCATTGCTGATAATAAGGTATGGCACTGATAGTTGCAAATTGTATACAAATATTTGGTCAAATATCTTTTGTGTTATTTTAATGTCAGGTTTCTTGTATTCTATTATTATTAGGGGTTTACCAAAATCATCGTATATTATGCTATCACACCGCTTTGATAGTCCATTATATTGGAGTGATACTTCGTTAGCAAATTTTGATAATGGCACTTCCAATATTTGAGAAATAAAAATATTAATGTTTTGACGAACCCACTCTTCATTTGATAATTTCACCCATCTTCGCCTAATATAATCATATATTAATATATGCCCTTTGTCTTCCTTTATTTTAATATATTCAGAATAGTCCGGAGCATTAAGTTGAGGTAATTTGACAGTCTGAAGAATGCTCATTTCAATATTTCTTATTAAGCATTTTGTTGTTCATTCCTTTATTATTTCTCTTGTCGTAATACATATCCGTTAGTCTTATGTTGCTTTTACGCAAATCTATTGCACCTTCGGATATTTCATATAAATCATTGAGAATTACAATATCATCTACAATTTCTTGATTAAAGGTAGAGTAGCACCTTTTCATATAATTTGCAATCATCAAGATTAATTCATTACGGTCGGTAATAGTATTATCTTTGGCTATTCTTTTGATAAATTGTATAGTAAATCTTCCGTAATGAGGTTTTTCCAATTGTTGATGAGGAAGGGGAATAGCATCCGGATTTTTAATATTGTCTTGAATATTGGAGATATCGTATGGATAATCAATGTCTAATTCAAAATTAGACATCAAGGCAAGATGATCCCATAATTTATGTCGAAAGTTGTCATTGTCTCTTAAATATGGAAATAAATTACCCATACAATCTATAATCGAACGGGCACATCTGTTTCTTTCATTTCTATCTTCAATTGTCTTGGCAATTTCTACCATGTTTTGAATATTTCTTCCATATTCAGGTAGAATTAGTTCGTGTGATTTTATCTTATTTTCCATTTATTAAATTAAATAATTTGTTGGATGGTGTTGTGGCTTGAAATTCCTTTAAATAAAATGGTTCGTAATAAGCAATATCTTCAAAGTGAGATTTATTATATTCCTCGGTTGCTAACATTAACATTTTATCTGCCGTAGGTATAATATCGGTTATGATATTATAATTATTATTCAAGTTTAGTTTATTACACTTCTCAGCCCCGTTTCCACATATATATATAATATCTTTTAATGAATATTGTATTAGAAATTCATCGTTCAATATGGTTGCTGTAGCAGGTAATATTTCGTCTAAATTGTTATTATACAATGAAGTATACACCTCCATTCTCCTTGCATCTATACAAGGACATATATATCCGTGTGTAATATTATATTTTTCTTTCGTTATCCGGGCTATTAATTTAAGTGTGCTGATAGATAATAATTTACACTTCAAAGCGTAACATAAACCTTTGGCTGTAGAACACCCGATTCGTAATCCTGTATAACTTCCGGGTCCCTCACTAATACATACAGCATCAATAGAAATATTATTAGTGTGTACATAGTCAATTATTTCCTTTAAATATATAGGCAACAATTTGGCATGGTTCATTGTGTCTGAACTAATATAATTCAGAACTATTTGATTGTCAGTTGCTAGCGCAGCACTACATATTTCTGCTGTGGTTTCTATAAGAATAAAATTATTCATTCTAAAAATTCGTATTTTATGCTCTGCAAAATTACAATTTTATTTTTGAATAGTCAAATACAAATAACCCTTTATTGTTAAAGAAGGGTGTCCAAAATATATTATTTGTCAAATCAAAAAAAGAAGTAACAAAATCATTATCTCACGATGAAAATGTAACTTCTGGCTCAGGTGTTCGTGTTAAAGCAAGTGATGCGGTATTTATTGAAATTCCTACATCTGAATATTATTATAAGAATCTATTTGGAGAATATAAAAAGATTGAAAAGGGGAATACTTCGAATCTTTGGTCGTGTACATCCAAAATAACTCTAGGGCATATTATTTAATTTACAACATCTATGCAAGTACTGAAGTGGATATGATTTATTCTTTTACTGTAATCACATGAAAAGCGTGTGTCGTATTTAGTTTTTGATTGCAGGTATAATGTTTTTTGCTTCGTCATAGTTGCCGCAAAAGAAATATTTTTTAAACCTATAATAGCCCAAATAAAAAAACTCTGAAAAAAATTTGTCATATTAAAATAATTTACTACATTTGCAAGCGTAAAACAAAAAATCAGTAGCCTATAGTACATTTTTACTTTTTAATTAACATAGTATTCAGTATTATTTTTTGACACGGTTTTCGTAGTCAAAAGTAATGTATGTATGTCTTTTAAAATTAAAGAGTATGAATGTTTATGAAACTTATACTGATGAGCAATTGGTAAAATTATTTTCTTTAGGTAAAGATAAGGCTTTCGAAGTATTATTGCTCCGTCATAAAGAGCGTATCTATTCATATATATTTAATATGGTACGTGATGAAGATTTGGCAAATGATATTTTCCAAGAGGCTTTTATTAAGGTTATTTCCACTATTAAGCAGGGTAAATATTGCGAATCCGGTAAATTTATACCTTGGATTACCCGAATCTCTCATAATTTAGTTATTGATTATTTCCGTAAAAAGAGTAGTGATAAAACTATATCAAATATCAATCAAGAAGGTAATGATATTTTTGATACGGTATCTTTATGCGATTGTTCTATTCAAGATATTATTGAAAAAGAGGAGTCGTATAGTGATATTTCCAAGTTGATTGCTATGCTTCCTGATGATCAACAACGTATAGTAAAGCTTAGATTTTATTTAAATCTTAGTTTTAAAGAGATTGCCGACAAAGAAAATATCAGCATTAATACAGCACTCGGTAGAATACGATATGCTATTATCAATATGCGTAAAAATGCTATCAAATATAATGTTATTAGAGATTTAGAAAGAGTATTTTGTTGAAAATAGTATTTGTATAATATTCTTTTTGAAGAATAAAAAATAAATCGTAACTTTGCCAAAATTTGTTTAATGAAAATATTTAGAATTATAATATGAAAGCTTACGTTTTTCCTGGTCAAGGAGCTCAATTCCCGGGTATGGGAAAGGATTTGTATGATAATAATTTAGAAGCCAAAAAGTTATTTGAGCAAGCAAATGATATTTTAGGTTATAGAATTACTGATATCATGTTCAATGGTACTCCGGATGATTTAAAACAAACAAAAGTAACTCAGCCGGCAGTTTTTCTACATTCAGTTATTTCTGCTATCGTTATGGGTGAAAATTTTGTACCCCAAATGGTTGCAGGCCATTCATTAGGTGAATTTTCGGCTTTGGTTGCATCTAAAGCTCTCTCTTTCGAAGATGGATTGAAATTGGTTTACGCAAGAGCTATGGCAATGCAAAAGGCTTGCGAACTTAATCCTTCTGTTATGGCTGCTGTTCTTGGCCTTAAGGATGAAATTATTGAAGAAATTTGCTCTAAAATTGATGGAGTGGTAGTTCCGGCAAACTATAACTGTCCCGGTCAATTGGTTATTTCCGGATCGAATGAAGCAATAGATGAAGCTTGTATTAAAATGAAAGAAGCAGGCGCCAAGAGAGCATTGAAATTACCGGTTGGCGGTGCTTTCCATTCTCCTCTTATGGAACCTGCAAAAATAGAGTTGGAACAAGCTATCAAAATTACTAATTATAACGAACCTATTTGTCCTGTATATCAAAATGTAGATGCTCTTCCTCATACAAATCCGGAAGAGATAAAAGCAAATTCTATAGCACAATTAACCGGTCCTGTTCGTTGGACTCAAACTATTCAAAATATGATTGCCGATGGTGCGGATTATTTTAAGGAGTTAGGCCCGGGAAATGTTCTTCAAGGTCTTATTAAGAAAATAAATAGTGAAGTTGTAGCAGAATAATTTTTTATATCATGATTAGACAATTAGTTAATAATATCTATTATGTAGGTGTTAATGATCGACAAAAAGATTTGTTTGAAAATATGTTGCCACTACAATATGGTGTTAGTTATAATTCATATTTGATAAATGACGAAAAAACCGTATTGGTAGATACTGTAGAGCATCCTTTTGTAGAACAGTTAATTAATCAAGTAACTTCCGTACTTAATGGCAAGCCTCTTGATTATCTTATTGTTAACCATATGGAGCCGGATCACTCTTCTGGAATAAAAACATTGAAATTATTATATCCTGATCTTCAAATTATTCTCAATGCCAAAACAGCTGATATGTTAAATGGTTATTATGGCATTTCCGATAATTTGTATATTGTAAAGGATGGTGATACTTTCTCTACCGGTTCTAAAACTCTTAGTTTCCACTTTACCCCAATGGTGCATTGGCCTGAAGTTATGATGACTTATGTAAAAGAGGATGAACTCCTTTTCTCAGCTGATGCTTTCGGATGTTTTGGAGCTTTAAATGGTGCTGTTATTGATAGTGAATTGGATTTGACTGTTCATTACAACGAAATGGTGAGATATTATGCCAATATCGTTGGAAAATATGGCTTACCTGTACAAAATGCTTTGAAGAAATTGAGCGGTACCCCAATAAAAATGATTTGTTCACTTCATGGTCCTGTTTGGAAAGATGAGATTGCAAAAGTAGTAGGTATTTATGATACTTTGAGTAAATATGAAGCAGAGCCGGGTGTCGTTATCGTATATGGTAGTATGTATGGTCACACCGAGCAAATGGCTGAAGCTGTTGCAGAAGGTGCCGCTTCTATTACTAAAAATGTGAAAGTCTATGATGTTTCTCGTACAAATGCTTCTTATATCTTAGCAGATATTTTCCGCTATAAAGGATTTATTTGCGGTTCACCTACATATTGTAATGAGTTGTATCCTGAAATTAATTCTCTATTAGCTAAAATTAAAACAAGAGGTATAAAAAATAGAGAGTTCGGCTGCTTCGGCTCTTTTACATGGGCAGGGGCTACTCTAAAAAATTTCAAGGCTTTTGCAGAAGAAATGAAATGGGATTGCGTAGCTACTCCGGAAATAAAACAAAATATGACCGAAGAACAATATAAAGAACTTTATAATTTAGGTAGGGTAATCGCAGAAAAAACTATTTAAATAGAAGTGTATGAGATTAATTATTCAATCAAACTACGATAAAATGTCAAAATGGGCTGCAAATTATGTGGCTAAAAAAATTATTGACGCAAAACCTACAGTAGAAAAACCTTTTATTCTTGGCCTTCCAACGGGTTCTTCTCCATTGGGAATGTATCATGAATTGATTAATTTGTGTAAGAAACATATAGTTTCTTTCAAAAATGTAATTACATTCAATATGGATGAATATGTCGGTTTGCCTAAATCACATCCTCAAAGTTATTATTCTTTTATGTGGAATAATTTCTTTTCTCATATTGATATACCGGAAGAGAATGTTAATATATTGGATGGTAATGCCGAAGATTTTGAATTGGAATGTCAACAATATGAAGAAAAAATAAAATCAGTAGGTGGAATAGATTTGTTTTTAGGTGGTATCGGACCTGATGGACATATTGCTTTTAACGAACCGGGGTCCAGTTTGAATTCTCGTACTCGAATGAAAACTCTTACTACAGATACCATAATTGCAAATTCTCGTTTCTTTGACGGAGATATCAATCTTGTGCCTCGTACTGCACTCACAGTAGGTGTGGGTACTATACTCGATGCAAAAGAGGTTCTTATCCTTGTTAATGGTCATAATAAAGCCAGAGCATTAAAACATGCAGTAGAAGAGGGTATCTCACAAATGTGGACCATCTCCGCATTACAATTGCACCCTAAGGGTATTATTGTATGTGATTATGATGCTTGTTATGAATTAAAAGTTGGTACTTACAAATATTTTCTTGATATAGAGAAAGATAATCTTTCTCCGGAATTATTACTAAAGTAAAATGAGTCAACCTCGTTATGAAGTAGAACCGGGCATTAATAATTGCTTGATAATTAGAGATAGTCATAGTTCTGATTTGACTTCTCTAACTAAACATGCTCTTACTTTTTTGGAACAGCAGTCTGCGAATAGCTATGTTCGTAGAACGTTAATCGTGTCGGATATTGATGGTAATGATTTAGCTAATGAGATGTTTTTTGTAAACATTCAAAAGGTTATTAAGAGTAAAAGCGTAAATCGCATCATCTTTATCGGCCCCGAATTGTATAGTAGGGTATCTCTGTTCTCAGAGATGGAAGACAAATTATTTTTTAAAAATACAAAAGAGTTTTTGTCGAGTAATTTTATCGCTTCGCTATCGAATGAAGTTTTATTATTAAAAATCGCTCCTCAATTCGATCCTAATAGAATATTGTTTCATCTTCAGCAGATATCCCATGATACTGTTATGGAGATTAATTTTGATGCCTTATTTCATAACGTTGATCATTTTAGATCTAAATTAAAACCAACTACAAAGTTGATGTGCATGGTAAAAGCTTCTGCTTATGGTAGTGGCTCTGTTGAAGTAGCTCAAGCTCTTCAGCATTATGGGTGCGACTATTTAGCTGTGGCTTTTGTAAATGAGGGTGTAGAATTACGAAATGCCGGCATAAAATTGCCAATATTAGTGTTAGATCCTGTAATGCCTGCTATTCATCATCTTTTTAAATATAATTTGGAACCTGAAGTTGGATCTTTCGAATTTCTGAACACTTTGTTAGATGAGATTAAAATCCATGACCTCGAAAAGTATCCTATTCATATTAAATTAGATACAGGTATGCATCGTGCCGGCTTTGAAACTGAAGATTTGCCGGCTTTGGTATCCTTGATTAATGATAATAGTAAATTTATACACGTTAAGTCTATCTTCTCTCATTTGGCGGCTGCCGATGAAATGACTCCCGAAATGGATGAATTTACCTTACAACAAATTCGTTTATTTGATAGTAATACACAGTTTATAGAAGAGAATATTAAATATTCTACTTTAAAACATATTTTAAATACTGCCGGTATCGAACGTTTTCATCAATATCAGTTCGATATGGTACGTCTTGGAATCGGATTGTGGGGTGTTAATTGTTGTAATGAGGATAAATTGCGTAATGTGTGTTCTTTGTCAACACGAATTATGCAATTAAAAAAAGTAAAAGCCGGAGAAACCGTTGGTTATAGCAGAAAGGGTATTGTGGATTCTGAAAAAAATATCGCTCTTTTACCTATTGGATATGCTGATGGTCTTGATCGTAGACTTGGTAATGGCGTAGGTTCCGTATTTGTGGGTGGAGTTAAAGTTCCTATCATAGGGAATATCTGCATGGATTTAACTATGATTGACGTTACCGGATTGGATGTTAAAGTAGGTGATAAAGTTGTATTATTTAACGATAAACAAGGATTGTCTGATATTGCCAATCTATTGGGAACTATTCCATATGAGGTGTTATCAAATATCTCCGTACGAGTTAGACGATTATATTATCGAGAATAAATATGGATACTTTTCTTACTGTAAAGGATTGTGCAACAGCTATTTTTAAAGATAAAGGTAGTAAATTTATTGCTTTTATTTATCCCGTATCGTCTGTTGACGAGATTAAAAATATCCTTGAACAGAAACGAAAAGAGTATTATGATGCCCGCCATGTGTGCTATGCATATATGTTGGGGTTTGAACGAAATAATTTTCGAGCAAATGATGATGGAGAACCATCCGGTACCGCCGGACGTCCTATTCTAGGTCAGATTAATAGTGCTAATCTGACTGATGTGCTTGTTATTGTGGTTCGTTATTTTGGTGGTATTTTATTAGGTACTAGCGGTTTGATAAATGCATATAAAACCTCGGCGTGTGATGTAATTCAAGCGGCCGAGATTGTTACTAAAATTGTGGAGAAATCATTTATTGCTGTATGTGATTATCAAACGGTTAACGATGTCATGAAAATTATTAAAGAGTATAATCTGGAATTGATCAATAGTGAATATAATTTGGATTGTACTTTTGTTTTTAAAGTTAGAACATCATTAATTGATATTGTATCTAAAAAATTTGATAATTTGGATTTTGTACAATTTAAACAGTTGGAAGATGAATAAATTTTTACCCCTATTTTTCTTTTCCTTATTTAGCATTTTTTCTTATGCCGCTGAAATTAAAATCAACGGACTATATTTTTCTCTTGATAAATATAGAAAAACTGCTGAAATAACTTATCGTGGAGAAACTCCATATAGTTATAAAGGTGAATATAAGGATGTTATAGATATTCCTTCTAAAGTATCATACAAGGGTACTGAATATAAAGTAATCTCTATTGATGAGTGCGCTTTTTTAGGGTGTGAAGAGCTATTGTCTGTAAATATTCCAAATTCAGTAGGGTATATTGGCGACTCTGCTTTTAAAAATTGTATTAACCTTATGTCGGTTCATTTTACCAATAGTGTTAGAACTATTGGTGCTATGGCTTTTTGTAATACTAAGTATCTTAATGCTATTCATTTTAAGGGTACAATTTATGATTATTGTACTATCTTGATGAAATCTTCTATTTCTACTGCTTATGATTTGTTTATTAATGGCGAAAAATTACTAAATCTTCGTATTCCGGATGAATTGGAAAGTGTAAACCCTTATATTTTTGCCGGTTCTAATATCGTTTCTCTATATATACCTTATTCTATTAATAATATTTACGATGCTGCTTTTGCTAATTGTAAAAGATTAAAGGAGGTTAAAATTTCTAGCGGCGTTAAGTATATTTCGTATAATGCTTTTTATGGAAATGATAGTTTAAAAATGGTTGATTTTCTTGGTGATTTAAAAGATTGGTGTAATATTATTTTTGCGAACGACCGCGCGAATCCTACATTTTGCACCCATTCTTTGTATATTAACCACCAGAAAATTGATGTATTGAACATTCCTGAGAATGTAAAGGAGATAAAACATTACGCTTTTGTTAATACGGATATTACTGAAATAAATTTAGGTAGTTCTGTTGTTTCTTTTATGAGTACAGCTATTGATGGGTGTACAAAATTAAAAAAAATAGTATGTAAATCGTATATGCCTCCCGCAGTGTATGATCATTTTCAGATAGATTCCGATCAATTATACTTGTATGTACCAAAGGAAGTATTGTTGATGTATTTTGACCATCCATTCTGGGGAAAATTTACTAATATTACTCCTATTATGGAACAAGAATCGGTATGGGAAGAATAATGTCGATAGATTATGGCCATGTTAGATGTGGCTTAGCAGTAACCGATTCTTTACGTATCACAGCTAATGCATTGACTACTGTATCAAATAAAGAATTATTCGTTTTTCTTGATAATTATTTGAGTAAAGAGCAGGTTGATATTTTGGTTGTAGGGTACCCACGTAACTTGAAAAATGAACTTGCTGTTATTACTAAAGAAATAGATGTTTTCATTGCTCGTTTTTCTGAAAAATATCCGAAAATCAAAGTGGAGTTGATTGACGAGCGATTTACCAGTAAACTTGCATTTCAAACGATGATTGATAGCGGAATTAGTAAGAAAGCTCGTCAAAATAAAGCTCTTATTGATAAAATTAGTGCAACTATTATATTAGAAAATTATTTAGATTGGAATAAATAATATGGAAGGGAAATTAGTGATTTTTTCTGCTCCTTCCGGTTCTGGAAAGAGTACGATTATTAATAAATTGTTTGAAAAAGGATTAAAATTTAGTTTTTCTATCTCAGCAACAAGTAGAGCGCCTAGAGGTATGGAAAAGAATGGCGTGGAATATTGGTTTCTTTCTTCCGACCAATTTAAAGAAAAAATTGCTAATGATGAGTTTGTTGAGTACGAAGAGGTTTATCCGGGTTGTTTCTATGGTACTCTTAAATCTGAAATCGATAGTAAATTGTTAAAAGGGGATAATATGCTTTTTGATGTTGATGTGAAGGGTGGTATGAATATCAAAAAGTATTATGGTGATAGAGCTTTGTCTATTTTTATACTCCCTCCAAGTATTGAAGTTTTAAGAAGTAGATTATTGAAAAGAGCTACAGATTCGGAAGAAATGATTGAGAAGCGTGTCTCTAAAGCTCAATGGGAGATGTCATTCGCAGATTGTTTCGACGTACAAGTTGTAAATGATGATTTAGAAGTTGCTTTTGATAAAGTATATTCTGTTATTATTGATTTTCTAAATAAATAATATGAATGTATTATTGTATTTCGGCTCTTTTAATCCTATTCATAACGGGCATATAAATCTTGCTCGATATTTGAGTGATCATTATGATTTTGATAGTATTTGGTTCGTTGTTTCTCCTCAAAATCCTTTAAAACCAAAGTCATCGTTGTGGGATAATGATATAAGATATAATATCGCCAAAAAAGCTTTATCAGATTATTCCAATTTTTTTGTCTCTGATATTGAGTTTGATATGCCTCAACCAAATTATACCGCAAATACTTTACGTAGATTGTCGAATATCTACCCTAATTATATTTTTTCAATATTAATAGGTGAAGATAATCTTAAAATTTTTTATAAATGGTTTGATTATAAATACATTATTGATAATTATAAAATTTATGTATATCCAAGATTAGGTGATAATGAAGATAATGATATTCCGAAATATAATAATGAAAATAATATCATTCGTATAAATGCACCTCTGTTTAATATTTCGTCTACCATCATAAGAAATCGTTTACAAAATTTGGAGTCTATAAAAGGTTTGGTTCCGGATAATGTTATTGAATTGATAAATAAATATTGCGAAGAGGGTAGAATTTAATTATATTTTAAATTGTGCTTTGATATTCTGCTTTTTCTTTACACAGTAATAGTCCTATTATAGTAATAATTCCATTTAGAATCAGGATTTCAAATCCGAATTTATATCCAAATAGAATCTCTTCTGAAAATGTATCAATTATTACGGTTAGTAATATTGAAACAATAGATATGTAAGGAATAGTTTTGTCTTTTATTCTCCATTTTGTAAAAAGACCTACAAAGAATAGTCCCAACAATGGTCCATATGTATAACCTGCAAATTTAAAAATAGTTTTTACTACACTTTCATCATTAAAGAGATGAAATAGTATAATAATTCCTATAAAACACAGAGCAACGATTGTGTGTGTTATCTCTCTAACTTTCTTTAGTTTATGTTCCGATTTATTTTTTCCATTATAAATATCAATCATAAACGAAGTAGTCATTGCTACCATAGCGGAATTGGCACTCGAAAATGCGCTGGCTATTATTCCTAATATAAAAAATATTGATACAGAGAATGGAAGGTATTGTGTAGCTAAAATCGGATATATTTCATCAGGGTTCATTTGTTGAGATATTCCTTTGGTATTTATATATATAACAAATAATACACCTAAACAAAGAAATATGAAATTAACGGGAATTAATGCAATACTAAATGAAAAGAAATTTTTTGTAGCTTCATGTATATTTTTTAAACTAAGATTTTTCTGCATCATATCTTGGTCTAATCCGGTCATCACTATTGTAATAAAAGCTCCTGATATGAATTGTTTAAAGAAGTTGTTTTCATTACTCCAAAAATTGCCGAAGTCAAATAATACAAACTGATCATTACTACATATAGCACTAACCATTGAGGTGAAATTCATATTCAATTCTTTCCCGATAGAAAATATAGTAAATACCACAGCAAATACTAAAAAGAATGTTTGTATCATATCTGTCCAAATAATAGATTTTATACCTCCTTTTAATGTATATGCCCAAATTAACATCACGGAAATTATTGCATTCAAATAAAATGGCAAATTTAATGGGTCGAAAACTGTTATTTGTAAAACTAATATTACAATGAATAATCTGAATCCGGCACCTATCAGTTTTGATAATAGAAATAATATTGCACTTGTTTTATAAGAAATTTTACCAAATCGCTGCTCTATATAGCCATATATAGAAGTTAAATTCATTTTGTAATATAGTGGTAACAAGAAATACATTATAGCAATGTAACCTAAGAAGTTACCTAATATTACTTCAAAATAGGTCATTTTCGTTTCGGTAGAAACCAATCCTGGAACAGATATAAAAGTTACTCCGGAAAGGGTAGTACCAATCATTCCGATTGCCACAACCCACCATGGAGAATTTTTATTGCCTTTATAAAAATTATTTATATTATTTCCTTTAGATGAAAAATAACTTACTGAAAATATTACGGCAAAATATATTATTATAATGCAAATTACTATATATGGCGACATATTATTTATTTTACAATAATTTCTACTCTTCTGTTTTTGGCATGTCCTTCCGGTGTATTTGAAGTATCAATAGGTTGTGCACTACCCATTCCTTTTGCACTAAGTCTACGAGGGTCTATCCCCTTCTTAATCAAAGCATTCATGAGCGCATTGGCTCTGCGCTCTGATAATTTCATATTATAATCGGCTTTTCCTTGATTATCTGTATGTCCTACTATTTCAATATTTACATTTAAATTCTTTTTCAAAAATTTTGATAGTCGCTCTATTTCTGCATATGATGTTTTTAATATTACATCAGAATCGTAGTCGAAATACAAGTTATCTAATTTTACGGAGCTACCGGAAGTCATTGGTTGTAAGGCTACTATAATACTATCATTTGTATTGTCTATTGCTACTGTATAGTATAGATATCCTTTCATTTCAATGTTCAATCCGAAATTACCTTTTTCAGGGAGTAATGCAGAGAAAGTACCATTCTTCTTATCTGAAATTGATTCGAAATATTTGGAACTTGTAGTTTGATCAAAAATTTCAATTTTTGTTTGTAATGGTTTTTTCGTATTTGCGTCATATACACGTCCAAATTTTGGTTTTACAGGATTTGGACGAAGATTTTGTGGTAAGTCTATCTCATAAATTTCCAGTTTTTTGTCGTTCTTTTCTATTTTATTCGATGCAAAATAAGCTTTATCTCCTTTTCCGTTAACAACAAATCCTGATTCGTTACCGTGAGTATTTATCGGGTATCCTATATTTATAGGTTCCGACCATTTACCGCTTTTATCTTTTTTTGATATAAAGATATCATTACCACCCATACCTTTATGACCATTTGAAGAGAAATACATTGTTTCATTATCTGCATGGATGAATGGTGCAAATTCTGATTTATCAGTATTAATTGGTGCTCCAAGTGGTTGTGCATTATATGTTGTTAATGTACCATTAGCATTGATTTTTACTTGTACGGACCAAATATCTCTATCTCCCAGTCCGCCCGGTCGATTTGTAGTAAAGTATATTACATCTCCCGTTGGAGACATTACCGGATTACTCTCCCAATATGATGAGTTTGCAGGTTCTCCTAAGTTCATAGGGTATGACCATTCGTTACCTCTCTTTATTGAGTAATATATATCGCATGATCCTATATTATTCGGATTATTACATTGAACGAAAAACATATATCTACCATCTGCAGAAAAACTTTGAGAACCTTCATTGCCCGGTGTATTCATTGGTTCCGGCATTGGGCGACTTTCTGTCCAATGATCTCCTTTCCAAAAACTTACATATAAATCTTCTTGAAACCTTTCATTGCCAACGTAATCGTATTGCGGAACCAATACTGTGGTAGAAAACATCATACCATCGGCAGTGATACTAGGAAAATAATCGTCGTATGGCGTATTTATTGCTGTTAAATTTTGTGGATGAAAAGGTACTGGATGGTTTTTTAATTCTAATGCATAGTTGTATCTTTCAAGTTCTAATGACTTATATTTTTGAAGAGTTTCATCTGTCACTTCATTTATCTTTGAAATAGCTTTTTCGTACTCTCCATTATAATAATAGCAGTTTGCTAAATGACATTTGGTTTCGTCAGTAAATTCCAAATTACTCTCTTCCAGGGTTTCTAAAATTTCAATAGCATTTGAAATCTCGTCCATTCCTAAATATATTGATGATAATTCCCAATATGCTTCAACAAATTTGTTATCTTTTTTTATTGCATTATTTAGATATTCTATTTTTTCACTTTTTGTAAAAGCTTGCTTGGATAAATTATAATACTCAATTGCTTTCTTTGATTTGGTAGTAAACCCTTGAGAGAAAAGAAGCGTTACATTCAATAGCAATATTGCGAGAATAAATAATATTTTTTTCATAAGTCCTTATTTATTATGTTTTTAACATTTTCAATCATTTCAATAATATTATTGTCAGTAAGAGTATCCGTGTTAATTGGTTCGTGGATAATCATCTCTATTTTACCGGGATTAATAATAAATGTATTATATGGCATAACTTCAAATGCTCCTTTTATGGTTATTGGAACAATTGGTAGATGTAAATCTCGGGCAATATGAAAAGCCCCTTTTTTAAATTTGCCTAATTTTCCATCTTTTGTTCTGGTTCCTTCCGGAAAGATGACAATAGAATTACCGTTTTTTAATTTTGCTTCAGCTAATAATAAACTTTTTTGAGCTTGAATGGCACTTGATCTATTAATAAAAATGTGCCCCATAATATCACATGCCTTGCCAACAAGAGGTATATTGCGAATCTCTTTTTTCATTACCCATTTAAATTTACTGTTTAACCAACCGTAAATTAAGAAAATATCGAATATGCTTTGATGATTTGCAAGAAAAATATATGATTTATTATGTTCTATGTTTTCATTACCTTTTGTATTTATTCTGACAAAAGAGGTATAACAAATAATTCTTGCCCATACTCTTCCCGGGTAATATCCCCATTTATTATCACCAAAAATAGGAATCATTATGATAGTAGCTGTGCCACAAATAATGGTAGTAATTATTACAATTGGTATAAAAAATAAAATTGAATATATAATAATAAAAATTCTTTTTGCAATATTCATATTTTTATCGTTTTGATATGCAAAGCTACAAAAATAAATTGAATCAGCTATTATTTAATGCCTACTTTATTAGATTGATTCATTAAAAATGCCTACCTTTGCATTGTAAAAATAATAAACAATTATTACTAATAAATACCATATTATGAACACAGTTGAACAGATGAATAGAGCAGCTGACAATATAAGAATATTGGCGGCTTCTATGGTTGAAAAAGCAAAATCCGGACATCCGGGCGGTGCGATGGGCGGTGCTGATTTTATTAATGTACTATATTCGGAATATTTAATTTTTGATCCGGAAAATCCTTATTGGGAAGGCCGAGATAGATTTTTCTTAGATCCCGGTCATATGTCTCCAATGCTTTATTCTGTGTTAGCATGTTCAGGAAAATATTCATTAGATGATTTAAAATCTTTCAGACAATGGGGTAGTATTACTCCCGGTCATCCTGAAGTAGATGTAAAACACGGAGTGGAAAATACTTCAGGTCCTCTCGGTCAAGGCCATACTTTTGCTGTCGGTGCTGCTATAGCTGCTAAATTTTTGAAAGCTCGCCTTGGTGATGTTATGAATCAAACTATATATGCTTTTATTTCCGATGGTGGTATTCAAGAGGAAATTTCTCAAGGTGCAGGTCGTATTGCAGGTCACCTTGGCTTGGATAATTTAATAATGTATTACGATTCTAATGATATCCAATTATCTACATCTACTAATGAAGTAACCAGCGAAGATGTGGCTAAGAAATATGAGGCATGGGGATGGTTTGTAATGCAAATAGATGGCAATGATGTTGCTCAAATTCGTAAAGCTCTTGATGCTGCAAAAGCAGAAAATAGTCGACCTACATTAATTATAGGTAAAACAATCATGGGTAAGGGTGCCCGTAAAGCAGATAATTCAAGTTATGAAAATAATTGCGCTACTCATGGTGCCCCTCTTGGTGGTGATGCATATATTAATACAATAAAAAATCTTGGTGGTGATGTAGAAAATCCATTCCAATTTTTTGAAGAAACAAAGGCTATTTATACTAAACGTCGTGAAGAATTATTAGGTATAGTAAAAGAAAAATTACATTATAAAGCTCAATGGGCTTCTGAAAATCCAGAAAAAGCAGCTAAATTGAATAGATGGTTTTCCGGAAAAGCTCCGATAATAGATTGGAGTAAAATAGAGCAAAAACCGGATCAGGCTACTCGTGCCGCTTCTGCTAATTGTTTATCTTTATTGGCAAAACAAGTTGATAACATGATTGTATCATCTGCCGATTTATCTAATTCAGATAAAACAGATGGTTTCTTAAAACAAACACATGCTTTAACTCGTAATGATTTTTCAGGAGCATTCCTTCAAGCAGGAGTTGCCGAACTTACAATGGCATGTTTGTGCTTAGGTATGGCATTACATGGTGGTGTTATTGCTGCTTGTGCTACATTCTTTGTTTTTTCTGACTATATGAAACCTGCTATAAGGATGGCGGCTCTTATGCAATTACCTGTGAAATTTATTTGGAGTCATGATGCCTTCCGCGTTGGAGAAGATGGTCCTACTCATGAGCCGGTAGAGCAAGAGGCACAACTTAGATTGATGGAAAAATTAAAAAATCATAGTGGTCAGAATTCTATGTTAGTTCTCCGTCCTGCAGATGTCTATGAAACTACAGTTGCTTATAAGATTATGATGGAGAATACTTCAACACCTACCGGTATGATTCTCTCTCGTCAGAATATTAAAGATTTGCCGGGTAATAGATTAGTTGAGGCGGAAGGCGTTGCGAAAGGAGCTTATGTTGTAATCGACAATAAAGATTCGCAAATAACTCTCCTCGCATCCGGTTCTGAAGTATCTACATTGGCTGAAGCTTCTGAAATTTTAAAGGCAGAAGGTATTAATGTTCGCCTCGTATCTGTTCCTTCAGAAGGATTATTCAGATCACAATCTAAAGAATATCAAGAATCAGTTTTAAAACCAAATGAAAAACGATTCGGACTTACTGCTGGTTTACCTTGCAATCTTGCCGGTTTAGTTGGAGAAAATGGTGTAATTTTTGGTCTTGAATCTTTTGGATTTTCAGCTCCTTATAAAGTATTGGATGAGAAACTTGGTTTTACTCCTGCTCAAGTAGCCGAAAATATTAAAAAGGCATTATAATAATTTTATTATCATAGTTATAAGTGTAATAAAGATTTTGTCTTTATTACACTTTTTTTATACGCAAAATATTTGCATATATTATGAAAACTACGTAACTTTGTAGCGTTATTAAATTATGATAATATGAATATTAAACGGTTGCTTATTATCAATCAATGTTTGAAAGATAATACAAAGAAATGGTCGTTGCAAGACTTAATAGATGCTTGTAAAGATACAGGAAAAAATTCCAAACGCTCTGTTCAAGCAGATTTGGAGTTGATGAGAAATTCTGTAAAGGGATATAACGCACCGATTAAAGTAGTAGAGAAGAAGTACTACTCTTATGATGATAAAAAATATACTTTACTAAATCAAACATTGACAGAGTTAGACAAACAAAATATTTTAGAGGCTCTAAATGTGTTATATGATTATTCAGCTTTTTCGTCATTAAAAAACATCGAATCTCCATTAATTACACTACATGAGAAAATAGCTCAGTCTTTGAATTTACCTCTCCCCGTTAAAGTAGAAAAAGAGAATAATTCTTCTATTTTTGTTAGGCTATGGGTAGATTACTCTATTGTAGATGAAATTATCAATTCCCCTATAGATAACTCTCAAAGGGTTGAACTTGAAGAGATAGATGGTAGTGTGATTTTACAATATAATATGGTTGTATCAAAGAAAATTGAAGATTTTCTTGTTGTGAACCATGATAAAATAAAAGTATTATCACCTAATTCGCTTCAAAACAAGATTAAAAAATTTATTAACGGTTAAATTTTGCAACCGAATTTTTCCGGATATTTAGCACTAATATTACTATAAAAATTCTTAATAATCTTTATATCTTCTTCATAATTAGTTGGGTTCAACAGTTTGTTGTATCCAACTATTTTTTTCTTATAATCTATATAGGCCAGTACAATAGGTACATTCGCTTTTTGAGCGATGAAATAAAATCCTTTTTTCCATTCATAATTCAAACTGCGTGTACCTTCCGGTGTAAGTCCTATTATCAAATTATCTCTTTTATGGAATTCTTCTGCTATAATGTCTGTAATATTATTTTTTTTACTTCTATCAATAGGAATACCCCCGAGAGACTTCATAAATTTGTTCAACGGAAATCTAAACCACTCTTTTTTCATAAAAAAAGAAGCATGCAAGTTTGTTGCATATTTAAAAAGTATGCCTACAATAAAGTCCCAATTAGAAGTATGTGGAGCGATACATACAACACATTTATTCGGAAGTGCTATACTTGTATCAATTTTCCAATTAAAAAAGGATAATATTTTTTTCGCTGTATTGTTTTTCATAAGTGTATGTTGTTTATAATATTATAAATAGATTCTGCACATTTTTCTCCATCCATCGCACTTGATGTAATGCCTCCGGCGTATCCACTTCCTTCTCCGGCAGGGAATAATCCTTTAATTTGTATATGTTCAAATGTATTCGGATTTCGAGGAATGCGGATTGGTGAAGAAGATCTACTTTCAACACCGACTATAATGGCGTCGTTTGTTATAAATCCCGGCATTTTCTTATTAAATCCTTTAAAACCTTCTTGCAGAGATTTTGAAATTATAGAAGGCATCCATTTATGTAATGGTGAAGAAATTACTCCGGGTAAATACGAACATTTTGGTAGGGTAGATGAGGTAGTATTACTAATAAAGTCGGCCAATCTTTGGGCGGGTGCTTGCTGTCCGGAACAAACGGCTTCGAATGACATTCTTTCAAAATCTTCTTGGAATTTTAATCCTGATAATTCGTTATATTTAGTGTAGTTTTTTAAATTTTCAGGGTGTAATTCAACTACAATACCGGAATTGGCATATGGAGAATTACGTCTTGATGCACTCATACCATTAACTACCACTTGATTGTTTTGAGTAGCAGAAGGAACAATGCAACCGCCGGGACACATACAAAAGGAGTATACACCTCTATTATCAACTTGTTGTACTAATGCGTAAGATGCCGAAGGTAAGTAGTTATTTTTTGCTGCAGAATGGTATTGAATTTTGTTTATTAATGATTGGGGATGTTCAACTCTAACTCCCATGGCAAAGCCTTTTGCTTCAATAGATATGTTATTATTATACAATGTATAATAAATATCACGAGCTGAATGTCCACTTGCCAAAATTACATAGTTTGATTTGTAAGTAACTCCATTTTCACATTTTACACCTTGTATTTCATTAAAACTAATATCAAAATCAGTTACTTTTGAGTTGTAATGAATTTCTCCTCCACAATCCAAAATTCGTTGCCTTATATTTTTGATTACTGTTGGTAATACATCTGTTCCAATATGAGGGTGTGCTTCAAATAGTATTTCATCTTGAGCACCATGCATATGAAATATTTCCAAGATACGCTTAATATTACCTCTTTTATTTGACCTTGTAAATAATTTTCCATCTGAGAAAGTACCTGCACCTCCTTCTCCAAAACAATAATTACTCTCTTCATTGAGTGATACGTTTCTTGATAGAAGTGCTATATCTTTTTTGCGTTCCGATACATCCTTTCCCCTCTCTAATACTATAGGTTTCAGCCCCAATTCTATTAATCTTAAAGCAGCGAATAAGCCGGCAGGACCAGCCCCTACAACGATAATCTCTTTGGATTTGGAAATATTATTGTAGTAGTACTCATTTTCATACTTATATGAGAAACTTTCCGATATATATATGATTAATTTTAAAATAATTATCGGGTTTCTTGAACGCGCATCAATAGATTTTTTTACTACTTGAATATGTGTAATATCTTCTATCGGTATTTGTATCTGTTTAGATATTACCTTTTTAATAATATCTATCGAGGAAGCTTCATATGGAGATAATTTTAATTGCAGCTCTTGAATCATAAAAATAAATTTTATACAAAGTTACTCAATTAAATCCATATAAATGAAAAAGAGTAGATAAAAAGTAGTATCTTTGCAAAAAAATTTTTTTATGATAGAAATCGGAAATACTATTGTTAGTTTTGAAGTTTTAGAACAGTGTTTTTGCTGTGACCTAAATACTTGTCATGGTGATTGTTGTATAGAAGGTGACTCCGGTGCTCCTTTAGAAGAAGAAGAATTGGATGAATTAAAAAAAATTGTACCTGTTATTTGGGATGATATATCTGATGAGTGTAGAAAAGTAATTGAATCACAAGGTGTTGCTTATAGGGATGATGATGGAGATTTGGTTACCTCAATTGTGAATAATAGGGAGTGTGTGTTTTCTTATACAGATAAAGATGGTACTCGAAAATGTGCTATAGAAAAAGCTTATAGAGAGAAGAAAATTTCGTTTTACAAACCTATTTCATGCCATTTATATCCTATAAGACTAACAGAATATAAAGATTTTACTGCTGTTAATTATCATAAGTGGCAAGTATGTCATTGTGCAGAAGTTCTTGGAAATAAATTAAAATTACCGGTTTATAAATTTCTAAAGGAACCTCTTGTGCGGAAATTCGGGGTCGAGTGGTATAATGAGTTGGAACAAGCAGCTAAAGATTTTCAAGAAACTTATAAAAATATAGAGTAAAATGAATTTTTTTGATATTTCATTGCTTTCTGTTTCTTTAGCAATGGATTGTTTTGCTGTTTCTATAGCCGGCAGTATCTCTTATGGAAAATTTAATTTTTCGAAAATTTTGAGAATGGCGTTCTTCTTTGGTCTTTTTCAAGGAATGATGCCTATTATCGGGTGCTTGGTTTCTAATATTTTTTCTGACTTTATTTTTAGATATAACCATTGGTTTGCTCTTGCAATTTTGGCATTTATCGGAATTAAAATGATTGTTGAGAGTAAGAATAATGGTGATAATATTGAAGAAGAATCCGATAATAAAATGTCGCCATATGGTTCTCTTGGAATTCTTTTTCTTTTAGCTATTGCTACAAGTATTGATGCATTAGCTACCGGATTGATTTTTGTAAATCAAGGAAATTTGATTTATTTTGCTGCGTTAATTATTGCTTTGGGTAGTTTTATCTTTACTTTTATTGGTTGTATTATCGGGTTAAAAGTTGGTCAAAAATTACATTTTAATTTTGAATTACTTGGTGGTATTATTCTGATTTTATTAGGAATTAAAATTTTTATTGAGCATTATTTATGATTGAAATCATACATCTAAAACATAATGAAATAGACAAAAATAAATGGGATAGAGTAGTTGCTTCATCCAATTTTGCTTTGCCTTATTTTTTTTCATGGTATTTGGATGTTGTTTCTCCTTCTTGGGAAGCTCTAGTTTCTACTGATTTTCAATATATTATGCCAATTACTACCAAAAAGAAATTTGGTGTTAAATATGTTATTCAACCTCCTTTTACGCAACAATTAGGAATTCTGTCGAATAATATTCCGATTGACCAAACAATCGTAACTGAATTTTTGAAGAAAATTCCTTATTTGATTTATGATATTAATCTAAATTATAATAATGTATCTAAGGAGAGTAAATTAAATTTAATTTTGCCACCTCAAAATTATTGTATTGTATCGTCGAATTATAATAAAAACACAAAGCGAAATATATCTAAAGCATTATTATCCGGCGTTGAAATAAAATCTATTAAACTATCAGAGTTTCTCTCTCTATTAAATTGTGATGAATGTAAAATATCTAATAATAAAACTTTATTAATCAATTTGTTGAATGAGTTATCAATAAAAAATTACCTATTTATTAATGGTGCATTTAAAGATGGAGAATTAATAGCCGGGTTGGCAGCTATTATTGGTATCTCGAAAATGATTTATTTTGCCCCTATATCAAATATGGTTGGAAAAAAATATTGTGCAATGTTTTTATTGATGGATAATGCTATCAAATATAGTATGGACAAAGGTTATACTTTTGATTTTGAAGGTTCTATGATACCCGGAGTTAAACAATTTTATTTAGGTTTTGGGGCACAACCACAATTATATTATCGTGCACACAGATTGCGTAATAAAAAATTATTTGATGCACTTCATAGATTATTTAGAAAGTAAAATTTATATTACTTTCTTTTTAAATTTCACAGCAATCCAATTGTTGTCTTCCTTTTTTTCTTCTAGTTCTAAATTGTTTTTATTTGCAGCAGATATAATTACATCCAGATCTGTAGAATAAAAACCGCTAAAATATATATCCCCGCCATTCTTTAGTACTTTAACATACCTCTCCATATCAGATAGTATGATATTCCTATTAATGTTTGCAAAGATAATATCAAATTGTTGATTTAGATTATTCAAAAGCATTGAGTCGCCTAATAATATTTCAAAATTATCAACATTATTAAGTTTACAATTATTTTTTGCGCATTCTACACTCCAATTATCAATATCTATCCCTATAGCTGATTTTGCTTCTCGTTTACATGATAGAATACCTAAAACTCCTGTACCACATCCAAAATCAAGTATGTTTTTATTGCGAATATCATCAGATAGAATGAATGAAAGCATCATTCGAGTAGTTTCATGATATCCGGTACCAAAACTTTGTGTTGGATTAATAATTATATCATACTGATATTCAGTTTGATAAGAATAATTAGAAGAATGAATAATACATTTATTATCAACAATGATTGGTTTAAAACTATCAGATTCCCAAATTGCATTCCAATTTTTGTCTTCCATTTTTTTTATAGAATATGATAGCTTTTTGTAATCGATGAAAGGGATTTCTTTGATAGTATCTATCATTAATGATTCATTAAAAATGGAGTTAGGGCAATATGCCACTAACCCCATATTAATATTTTCAAATGAATCAAATCCAATTTCACATAGATATTCCGCCAATATATCGTTTGTATAATCGTCGTTATCTGCATTGTGAAAAAAAACTTGAATATACTCCATAATTTTATGCGAATGTAGGTAATTTTTCTAATGCAACATCCATTCTCCGAATGGTTTCTTCTTTCCCTAATACAGCAGTAACTTCAAACATGTGAGGACCTTTTAATTCTCCAACCAACATCAATCTGAATGGATTCATAACGTTACCCAATCCATAAGATTGTTTTTCACACCATTGTTTTACATACTCTTCTGTAGTATCGGGATTATCAAAATCATTCCATTGCAACAGAATTTCTTTGAGTTCCTTCATCATCTTCGGAGTCTCTGGTTTCCATCTTTTTTGAACAGCTTTAGCATCGTACTCAGTAGGAGCTATCCAAAAGAAAGAACATAAAGGCCATAATTCATTAATAAAATTCACACGGCTTTTCATATAAGATACCACTTGTTCTACTTTTTGAGGTGTAGTAGTAATGCCATTAGCTATGATATCTTTATTAAATGACTCTGCAATAATTTTATTATCAGTTTGTTGAATATATTGATGATTAAACCATTTACCCTTTTCAAAATCGAATTTGGCTCCACTTTTAGAGCATTTTTCTAATTTAAATAAAGAAATGAGTTCATCCATACTCATTATCTCTTGATCATTACCCGGATTCCAGCCTAAAAGAGCAAGGAAATTAATTACCGCTTCAGGTAAATAACCACTCTCTCTATATCCTGATGAAATATCACCTGTTTTAGGATCGTGCCATTCTAATGGGAATACCGGGAAACCAAGTCTATCACCATCACGCTTACTTAGTTTTCCATTTCCATCCGGTTTCAATAACAGTGCAAGATGTGCAAATTTAGGCATAGTATCTTCCCAACCAAAAAATCTATATAATAACACATGTAATGGGGCACTTGGCAACCATTCTTCGCCTCTAATTACATGAGAAATCTCCATTAAATGGTCGTCTACGATATTAGCAAGGTGATATGTTGGTAAATTATCTGCAGATTTATATAATACTTTATCATCAATAATAGAGGAGTTTACATGTACATCACCGCGGATAATATCATGAACTATAATCTCTTCATTCGGTTCGATTTTTGCACGAACAACGTATTGTTTGCCTTCAGCAATTAGTTTTTCAACCTCTTCTTTTGGTAGGGTTAAAGAATTTCTCATTTGAAGGCGTGTTGATGCATCGTATTGGAAATTGGGAATAGCCTCTCTTTTAGCATTTAATTCTTCCGGTGTATCAAAAGCAATGTAAGCATGATTGGAGTCTAATAATTGCTGTACATATTTTTTATAGATTTCACGACGTTCACTTTGACGATAAGGACCATAATTACCACCAAAAGAAACACCTTCATCAAATTTGATACCCAACCATTTTAATGATTCCAATATATATTCTTCAGCACCGGGAACAAAGCGATTGGAATCCGTATCTTCTATACGAAACACAAGATCTCCATTGTTTTGCTTTGCAAACAAGTAGTTATATAGACAAGTTCTTACACCTCCAATGTGTAAAGCACCGGTTGGTGAAGGTGCAAATCTAACTCTTACTCTTCTTTCCATATTAATTAATGTTGATTTTCAAATTTAATTCTTTTAATTGGTCATCATCTAAAACGGAAGGGGCATCTATCATAACGTCTCTACCTGCATTATTTTTAGGGAATGCAATGCAATCTCTAATAGAATCCAATCCTGCAAATAATGATACAAAACGATCTAATCCATATGCCAAGCCACCATGAGGAGGTGCACCATATTTAAATGCATTCATTAAGAAACCGAATTGAGCTTCTGCTTTTTCGGGTGTGAATCCTAATAATTTAAACATTTTATGTTGTAATTCGCTATCGTGAATTCTTATAGAACCACCACCAACTTCAACGCCGTTGATAACCATATCATATGCATTTGCTCTAACTGCACCGGGGTCAGTATCAAGTAAATCAACATCTTCTAATTTAGGAGAAGTGAATGGATGATGCATTGCGTAGAAACGATGGTCTTCTTCACTCCACTCAAATAATGGAAAGTCTATTACCCACAAACAAGAATATTTATTCTTATCTCTTAACCCTAATTGATTTCCCATTTCAAGACGTAATTCACAAAGTTGCTTACGAGTTTTTTGAACATCATCTCCACTTAATATTAATATCAAGTCGCCAACTTCAGCATGCATTGCAGATTTCATTGCTTGAAGTACATCTTGAGAATAAAATTTATCTACACTGGATTTTACAGTACCATCGTTTTCTATTCTGGCATAAACCATTCCTTTTGCCCCAATTTGTGGTTTCTTTACAAAATCAGTTAGCGCATCCAATTGTTTTCTTGTATATGTAGCGGCACCTTTTGCACAAATACCACCAATATACTTGGCGTTGTCAAATACAGAAAAACCATGACCTTTTAATATTCCGTCTAACTCCACAAATTTCATATCAAAGCGAGTATCCGGTTTGTCAGAACCGTAATATTTCATAGCATCATGCCATGTCATTCTAGGAAAATCAGGTAAGTCTATGCCTTTGATAGTTTTGAATAAATATTTACTCATACCTTCAAAAAGATTGATGATATCTTCCTGCTCTACAAAAGACATTTCACAATCTATCTGAGTAAATTCCGGTTGACGATCGGCACGTAAATCTTCATCTCTAAAACATTTTACAATTTGGAAATAACGATCGAAACCACTAACCATCAGCAACTGTTTAAATGTCTGAGGTGATTGAGGTAAGGCATAAAATTGACCCGGATTCATTCTGCTAGGAACAACAAAATCCCTCGCACCTTCCGGAGTGGATTTGATTAATACAGGGGTTTCTACCTCTATAAAACCGTGCTCATCTAAGTATTTTCTTACCTCAAATGCCATTTTATGGCGTAATTCCAAATTGGCCCTTACGCAATTTCTTCTTAAATCCAAATAGCGATACTGCATTCTAATATCATCACCGCCATCTGTATTATCTTCGATTGTAAAAGGAGGCACCTGAGCTGTATTTAATATTTGCATCTCAGAAACTATAATCTCAATATCTCCTGTAGATACTTTACTGTTTTTTGAACTACGTTCAGAAACTACACCCTTTACTTGTAATACATATTCACGACCAAGTTTATTTGCTTGATCACATAATGAAGCATTAATTTCATTATTAAATACAAGTTGAGTGATACCATATCTATCTCGTAAATCCACAAAAGTCATTCCACCCATTTTTCTGGTACGTTGTACCCATCCGGATAGAGTAACATTTTCTCCAATGTTGGCAAGTCTTAATTCGCCACAAGTATGAGTTCTATACATATATATTATTTTATCTTATTAATTTATACGTGTTTAATTTAAAATCAAAATTGATACTAATTCATCTTGCAAAGTTACTTTAAAATTGTCAATTAGCATACATAATAAAGCTTTTTTTATAAAGTAGAATATCAAAAAAATATTTATAACTTTGTAAAGAAAAAAATAATAAGTTTATTATGAAACTAAAAATAGTAATTGACAAGTTAAATGGTTTTGCACCAAATGATTATCAAGAATCTTTTGATAACTCAGGTTTGCAAATAGGAGATGTAAATAGCGAAATAGTTAAAGTATTGGTTTGCCTTGATGTTACTGAAAAAGTAATTAACGAAGCAATATCTATAGGGGCAAATTTAATAGTATCGCATCATCCTTTAATTTTTCACGGAATAAAACATATTACAGAAAAAACATATATAGAAAGAGTTATTCGCACTGCTATAAAAAATGATATTGCCATCTATTCAATGCATACAAATCTGGATAAAATACAAAATGGAGTAAGTTGTAGGTTGGCAGAATGTATCGGGTTGAAAAATATTTCTATTTTATCTACTGATATTCACAATAATAACATTGGATTAGGAGCAATTGGTGAGTTGGATGAAGAGTATGATGAAATAGAAATTTTGAATAAAGTAAAACAATTATTACACATTAATGCAATAAAACATTCTCCATTGTTGAATAAAAAAGTAAAAAAAATAGCGTTATGTGGAGGTAGTGGAGCAGAATTTATTCAAGATGCAATAGATAAAGGAGCTGAAATATATTTCACTGCAGATATTAAATATCATGAATATTTTATGCCTGAAAATCAAATAGTTATTGCCGATATTGGTCACTATGAATCAGAAATAATCACAAAAGACATTATTTATGAACAACTTATAGAAATTTTTCCTAAATTTGCAGTTGCCAAATCCCAAACTGAGTGTAATCCGGTTTGTTTTGTGTAAATTATTAATTTTCAGATAAATATAAATAAAATAATATACTTGATTTATGGTAAATAATAGTCAGAAAAATAGTGAAACTAAAGAAATTCCGGTTGAAGAACGTTTAAGAGCGTTATATAATCTTCAAAAAGTAGTATCTGAAATAGACAAGATACGTACTTTAAGAGGGGAATTGCCTTTAGAAGTAAAAGACCTTGAAGATGAAATAGAAGGTTTAAAAACTCGTGTAAAAAAATACCAAGATGAAATTCTTTCATGTAATCAGGTAATATCTCAAAGTAAATTAGCTATAAATGATGCAAATGCTAAAATAGCAAAGAAAGAGGAAGAAAAAAATAATGTTCGTAATAACCGAGAGTTTGATGCAATTTGCAAAGAAATAGATTATCAAAACCTTGAAATTGAGTCTTGTACCAAAACGATAAATGATAAAGAGCATGAAATTGCAGCTAGAAAAAACGATTTGGTTAATATAGAAGAGTCTCTTAAAGACAAATTAACTGACTTAGATCAAAAGAAAAATGAATTGAATGAAATTATTGCTGAAACAAAGCAGCAAGAAGAGCAGTTAATTACAAAAGCTAAAGAGTTGGAATTGTTAATAGAGGAGAGATTATTAAATGCCTTCAAACGTATCAGAAAAAATGCCAGAAATGGTTTGGCTGTGGTTACTGTAGAGAGAGATGCTTGCGGAGGATGCTTTAATAAAATACCACCTCAAAGACAGTTGGATATAAAAACCAGAAAGAAAATTATTGTATGCGAATATTGTGGTAGAATTTTAGTAGATTCTGCTATAGACGAAGAAACGGAAAATTCTGCTGAATAATTTAATTTTTATTGAAATATAGAGAGAGTGAATGAGATTTTCTTATTCACTCTCTTTTTTTATGATTTTATACTGGATTTTATATTTATAAATCAATACCTATGCAGGCAAATTTATATTTATAAATAATGAAATAGGGTAGTATTGCGTATTAATAAATGAAATATACAATTATAAAAATGCAGAATTAACACATAACAAATAGAGTAGTAATATTATTGAAAATCAGATATATAAACGAGAAAATTAAAGTGTTTCTTTAAATATATTCTGCTTGTTGATTTATGAATATAAAATTCAGGCAGTTTAGATTGTAAAAATAATATAACTTATTTGTTTTCAGTTATTTAGTATGTAATATCTAAATGAATTGTTTATGATGAGGTTTAATTATTAAGTTCTTTATTTCATGTTGTTTATACGTATTTGTTTTTGAGTGCGGTTTATGATTGTAAAATTATATGATTTATAATTATAAAACACGTAAAATTTGCGTATTTAAAATATTTGTATTATCTTTGTAAAAGAAAATTTAATAACATAAAAGGGTGATTTAATATGAAAGATAGGATATTAAAACTGATTACAGAATATGCTCATGGTAGTAATTTAGAATTTTCAAAGCAGACCGGGATTAATAATGCTACATTATCTAATTTGAAAAGTGGAAAAACTAATCCTACTTTGGATATGGTTTATAAAATAAAAAATACGTTTCCTAAAATTAGTTTAGATTGGTTGATAAATGGAGATGGTGATATGTATGGAGGTATTGCCGATTGTAATGTTTCTATAGAAGATAGTAAAGTCGTACAAACTTCTATTCCTTTCGAAACCGAGTCTGAAAATATTCTGAGTAATCCAATTCCTAATTCCATGCATTCAGAGTTACGGGATGAAGAGACAGTAGCTTGTAATAAAAGTGAAAATAGACTTTCAAATTCAGGAAATCCGACAAAATTATTAGAAAAGAAAATTACGCAAATAATTGTCGTTTTTAATGATGGGACTGTTATGATTAAATAGAATTTATTTTTAATACATAGATAATCACCTGTTTATATATTTATAAAAATGATTGACATTTTATTTTGTCAATCATTTTTTTTAATTTACATTTACAAAAATAAAATTAATAATAAACATCTTATCCTTATTCAAAAAATTAGAAAAAATCTTTGTCAATTCAAATAATAATTGTACCTTTATAAAAATTTGTGATTATAGTTTTATTTATTCTATATCACAAAGTTAGCTCAGTTTTTTTTGAAAATTTATACTAATTATGATAGATAATCAAGAAAGAATTACCCAAATTGATGTAGAGAGTCAGATGAAACAAGCTTATATAGACTACTCTATGTCTGTCATTGTATCTCGAGCATTACCTGATGTTCGTGATGGATTTAAGCCTGTTCATCGTCGTGTATTATATGCGATGAATTCTATAAATTGCACTAATGATAAGCCTCATAAAAAATGTGCTACTATTGTCGGTGAGGTTATGGGTAAATACCATCCACATGGTGATTCATCAATATATGGTACTCTTGTTCGTTTAGGTCAGTCATGGTCTTTACGATATCCTCTTGTAGACCCTCAAGGTAATTTTGGTTCTGTAGATGGTGATAGTCCCGCTGCTATGCGTTATACCGAGGCTAGAATGTCAAAAATAGCAGATGAGATGCTAAAAGACATAGAAAAAAATACGGTTAACTTTGTGCCAAACTTTAGTGAAACTACCAGCGAACCTTTAGTATTACCAACAAGATTGCCTAATTTGCTTATTAATGGTTCTTCCGGTATTGCAGTCGGAATGGCTACTAATATGGCTCCTCATAATCTTTCGGAAACTATAGATGCTATTGTAGCTTATATAGATAATAATGATATTACGATTCCGGAATTAATGAAACATATTTTGGCTCCAGATTTCCCTACTGGTGGTTTTATTTATGGTTATTCCGGAGTAAAAGAGGCATATGAAACCGGTAGAGGTAAGGTAATTATTCGTTCTAAAGCAGAGATAGAGGCTGCTCAAACTTCTTCTGATTACGATAAAATAGTAATTACTGAGATACCGTATATGGTTAATAAAGCAGAATTAATAAAAAGTATTGCTGATTTGGCCATTGATAATAAAGTTCAAGGTATATATAATGTAAATGACGAAACCGACCGTCAAGGTATGCGTATTGTTGTTGACGTTAAAAAAGATGCAAATGCTTCGGTTGTTTTAAACCAACTTTTCAAATATACTGCTTTACAAACTTCTTTCAACATCAATAATATAGCACTTGTTGATGGTCGTCCTCGTACATTGAATTTAAAAGAGTTAATTCATTATTTTGTAGAGCATAGGCATGAAGTTGTTACCCGTCGTACAGAATTTGAATTGGATAAGGCAAAAGAGAGAATGGAAGTTCTTGAAGGATGTATAATAATTTTGGATAATTTGGATGAAGCAATTGCAATAATCCGTGCGTCTAAAACTCCATCCGAAGCCAAAGAGAATTTGATGGTAAGATTTGGAATTACCGATCGTCAAGCCACATATATTTCCGAATTACGTCTTCGTCAACTTACTTCTATGGAGCAGAATAAGTTGAGAGAAGAATATGAAGAACTTTTAAAGAAAATTGAAGATTTGAAAGATATTCTTGCTCGTTATGAAAGAAAGATGGAAATCATCAAAAATGAGCTGATTGAAATTCGCGAAAAATATGGGGATGAACGTAAAACTCAGATAATATATTCAAGCGAAGAATTTAATCCTGAAGATTTTTATGCCGATGATGAAATGGTAATAACAATATCTCACCTCGGATATATAAAACGTACTCCATTAGCGGAATATAAAGCCCAAAATAGAGGAGGAATTGGTGCTATTGGAGGAAAAACCAGAGATGAAGATTTTATAGAGTATATCTACCCGGCATCTATGCACGCCACAATGCTTTTCTTTACACAAAAAGGAAAATGTTATTGGTTAAAAGTTTATGAAATACCGGAAGGAAACAAACAAAGTAAAGGTCGTGCTATGCAAAACTTGCTCAATATTGGTAGTGATGATAAAATTAATGCCTTTATTAGAGTAAAGCAACTTCAAGATGAAGAGTTTAATACATCTCATAATTTAATTTTCTGTACAAAACAAGGTGTAGTTAAGAAAACCGCACTTGAAGCATATTCCCGCCCTAGACAAAATGGTGTAAATGCAATTACTATTAGAGAGGATGATCAAGTAATACAAGTACGATTGACCAACGGTGATGATGAAATAATCTTAGCTTCTAAAAACGGTAAAGCAATTCGCTTTAATGAGCAGACTGTTCGTGTAATGGGTAGAAATGCAACCGGTGTAAAAGGCATGACCCTGGAGGATGAATTGGATGAAGTAGTCGGTATGATTGCAGTACCTAAAGATAGTACTGATAGCGTACTGGTTATTAGTGAATTAGGTAATGGAAAACGCTCTTTACTCGAAGATTACCGTATTACAAATAGAGGTGGTAAGGGAGTAAAAACTATTAATATTACTGAAAAAACCGGTAAATTGGTTGCAATAAAGAGTGTTAACGACGATAATGATATTATGATAATAAAGAAATCAGGTGTCACAATTCGTATTCATGCAAAAGATATAAAAGTAATTGGTCGTGCTACACAAGGAGTTAACTTGATTACATTAAAAGATGGCGATCAAATAGCTTCTGTATGTAAAGTGATTGCGGAGGAAGAAGATGTGATAGATAATATCAATGAATCAAATGAAACCGGTATCGATACTGAAAAAACGGAATCATAATAAACAATTAAACTCAAGCACATTAATAAAGTCAAAAATAATAGAAATTGAAAAATTAAATATTATGTATATGAAAAGATCATTTTTAATTTTAGCGTCATTATTTTTTATAGTAGTCGCAGGATATTCACAAAAAAGTAATGTGAATGCAGCAAAAAGCAAAGCATCTTCATTAGAAAATCCTGATTTTAATACAGCAAAGCAATTGATAGAAGAAGCTTTGGTTAATGAAGAGACAAAGGGTAGTGCAAATACTTGGTTTGTAGCCGGTTATGTTTATGAAACTTCATCAGATGCCGAATTTACCAAAATAAAACAAGGTTTAGGTGGAGATATGGTTCTTGCAGGTGAAGATGCTTTAAAGGCATATGACTACTACTTAAAAGCTTATGAATTAGATCAACTGCCTAATGAAAAAGGAAAAGTAAAACCGAAATTTTCTAAAAAGATTCAATTATCCTTTTTAAAGTTCTATAGAGAAGATATTTTTTATTACTACGGAGCAGAGAAATATAATAAACATGAATGGTTAGATGCTATGAAAGCATTTGAAAAACATACGCAAATATTGGATATTCCATTTATGTCTACAGTTAAAGATCTTCCTTTGAAAGACACATTATATTATGAAAAGAAATTTTTGACTGCTCAGAGTGCATGGGGAGGAAATCAATTTGCTGATGCTGTTCGTGTTTTTACAGAATTGAAAGATAAAGGATATCAAGAAAATCGCGTATATCAATCAATATGTGAAATTTACAAAAACGATTTAAAAGATACTGTTAATTATTTTAATACATTGTTGGAAGGAAATAAAAAATTGCCTCATGAATTTTATTATATCGGTGGTATTATCAATCATTATATAAAAATTGGCCAACCGCAGAAAGCTATAGAGTATCTGGATTTAGCTATTAAAGATAATCCAACAGATGCACAATTATATAATGTATACGGTACCATATTGGAAGAAGAAAAAGATTTTGATGGGGCAATGAAATATATTGATAAAGCTTTGGAATTGGATTCTAATAAATCTGAATTTTGGAATAACAAAGGTAGATTAATTTATAACAAGGCATTTATGTTGGAGCAAGAGAGCTTTGACTTAACAGGAAAAGAGTTGGCTTTAAAAGAAAAAGAGTTTGTAGATCTTTATCAACAATCTATCCCTTATTTCCAAAAAGCAATTGAATTGAATCCTGATGATTATGAGTCTTTGAAGACTTTAAAAAGTCTTTATTACAGATTATATTCTCAGTTCCATTTAAATCAGTATCAAGAGTTGTATAATCAGCTTTCTAATTAATTATAAATATTTTTTTGATGATAATAAAAAACTGCACCCAAAAGGTGCAGTTTTTTTTCTTGAATAGTATTGATTGGTTGGTGTGTATGGTTAATCAAGTTTATATAAGTCTTATTTATCATAATGTAAATTATGATTATTTTGGGTGACATTTGAATGTATCAAGTTATTTATAGAGGTTTACGATAATTTATATGTATAAGAATAAAGAACAGCTAGAATAAATTGTTGGAAATTATTGAGTAAATTTACTATGATAATAAAAGAAAAATACTAACTTTGTATTTTGTAACAAGCGTAAATAATAATTCTAAAATACTAGAAATAACTGATTGAAAATGAATAAGAAAAAGATTTTATTAATCGTGTTGAGTATACTTTTAGTTGGTTTTTTAGTATTCTTTTATTTCCGTTTTTATTTTGTATTTGGAGAAGGTGTTAAAGCCGGTCAGATAAATTATGTGGAAAAGAAGGGATACATTTTTAAAACTTATGAAGGAAAAGTAATACAATCCGGATTTAAAAGTTCAAAGTCAGGTAACTCTACTATCCAAAATTATGAATTTCGTTTTTCAATAGAAAATTCAGATCTGGCAGATTCATTAATGAGATGCTCCGGCAAAGAGGTTGAGTTACATTATAAAGAGTATTTCGCTCCCCTACCTTGGCGAGGATATAGTGAGTTTATAGTAGATAGTATAGTTGCTGTACATTAAATTTTTTATATAACAATGGAATTAGTAAGTAAATACGAACCACAAGAAATTGAAAATAAATGGTATCAATATTGGCTTGATCATAAATATTTTTCCAGTAAACCTAATGGTAAAAAACCTTATACAGTTGTAATACCCCCTCCTAATGTAACCGGTGTGTTACATATGGGTCATATGTTGAATAATACTATTCAAGATATTTTGGTGCGTCGTGCAAGAATGAATGGATTTAATGTATGTTGGGTGCCTGGTACAGACCATGCTTCTATTGCTACCGAAGCTAAAGTAGTTAATAAATTGTCTTCTTTGGGTATTAGTAAAAAAGATATAACCAGAGAGAAATTTTTAGAACATGCATGGGAATGGACTAATGAACATGGTGGTATTATTCTAAAACAATTGCGCAAGCTTGGTGCATCGTGTGATTGGGATAGAACTACTTTTACTATGGATGATGTTCGTTCTGAATCTGTAATAAAAGTTTTCTGTGATTTGTATGAAAAGGGATTGATATATAGAGGTGTTCGTATGGTTAATTGGGACCCGAAAGCTCTAACTGCTCTATCGGATGAAGAGGTAATTTTTAAAGAACAACATGGAAAATTATTCTATTTAAAGTATAAAGTAGTTGGAGAAGATACATTTGCTATAGTGGCAACTACACGTCCTGAAACTATTATGGGAGATACAGCAATGTGTATCAATCCGAATGATCCTAAGAATGCACATTTAAAAGGCAAAAGAGTAATTGTTCCATTGGTAGGCAGAGAGATACCGGTTATTGAAGATGAATATGTTGATATTGAATTTGGTACCGGTTGTTTAAAGGTTACTCCTGCACATGATGTTAATGACTATATGTTAGGAGAAAAATACAATCTTCCTTCAATAGATGTATTTAATGATAATGGAACAATAAGTGAGGCTGCCGGTATGTATATCGGTATGGATCGTTTTGAGGTTAGAGAGCAAATTGTAAAAGATTTGGATAGTGCCGGTTTATTGTATAAAGTGGAAGATTATACAAATAAAGTTGGTTTTTCAGAGCGCACAAATGTTGTAATAGAGCCGAAACTCTCTATGCAATGGTTCTTGAAAATGAAGCATTTTGCAGATTTGGCTTTACCTCCTGTGATGAATGATGAAATTAAATTTTACCCTTCAAAATATAAAAATATATATTCTCATTGGTTAGAAAATATTAAAGATTGGTGTATTAGTCGTCAATTATGGTGGGGACATCGTATTCCTGCATATTATTTGCCGGAAGGTGGTTTTGTAGTTGCTGAAAACATCGACCAAGCATTGGAAAAAGCAAGAATTAAAACAGGAAATAATAACTTACAGTCATCAGATTTGCGTCAAGATGAAGATTGTCTTGATACATGGTTTTCTTCATGGTTATGGCCAATTTCTATTTTTGATGGAATAAGAAATCCCGGCAATGAAGAGATTAATTATTACTACCCTACTTCAGATTTGGTCACTGCTCCTGATATTATCTTCTTCTGGGTTGCACGTATGATTATGGCAGGTTATGAATATTGCGATAAGATGCCATTTAAAAATGTATATTTTACAGGAATTGTTAGAGATAAACTGGGTCGAAAAATGTCAAAATCTTTAGGTAACTCTCCTGATCCATTGGTTCTTATAGAGAAATATGGTGCAGATGGTGTACGTATGGGTATGATGCTTTCCGCTCCAGCCGGTAATGACATATTATTTGATGAGGCCTTATGTGAGCAAGGTAGAAATTTTAACAATAAAATTTGGAATGCATTACGTCTTATAAAAGGTTGGCAAGTTGTTGATTGCGAGCAATCTGAATGTAATAAATTATCAATACAATGGTTTGAAGAAAAATTAAAACAAACAATTGTTGAGATAAATGATGATTTCAGTAAATATAGAATTTCTGATGCATTAATGCTTGTGTATAAGTTGTTTTGGGATGAATTTTCCGCATGGTATTTGGAAATGATTAAGCCTGCTTATCAACAACCTATCGATAAAGTTACTTATGAAAAAACTATTGAGTTTTTTGAGATATTAATGCAACTCCTCCACCCTTTCATGCCTTTTATTACAGAGGAGATTTGGCATATTCTTAAAGATAGAACGGAAGATGATTGTATAATGATATCTCAATTACCTAATGTAGATGGTTTTAATGGTTTTATAATATCTGATATCAATATTGTTAAGGAAATAATTGTAGGTATTCGCACTATCAGAAAAGAGAAAAATATTCCATTTAAGGATGCAATTACTTTAGCTGTTAAAGGTAATCATAATGATTTGTATAATTCTATGATTATTAAAATGGGTAATATTAGTAATATAGAAAAGGGTGAAGTTTCCGGAATTTCAATGTCATATATGGTAGGTACTTCTGAATATTCGGTAGTTTTAAATGAGAATATTGATGTAGAAGCTGAGGTTAAGAAAATTGAGTCGGAAATTGAATATTTAAAAGGATTCTTGGCTAGTGTGATGAAGAAGTTGAACAATGAAAAATTTGTTGCAAATGCAAAACCGGAGATTGTAGAAATGGAAAGAAAGAAACAAGCGGATGCAGAAAGCAAGATAAAATCATTGACAGAGAATCTAAATAAATTAAAGTAAAAATTTATTTTTTTAATATAAAGGAGGTTGAATATTAATTTCAATCTCCTTTTTTATTGTGGTATATTTATGCAATTAATAAGATATGAGCACAAAAAAATAAAGCTGCACTATAAGTACAGCTTTATTTTTTATTTGTGGAATAGGTAATTACCAAAGTTTTTCGATAATTTCACCACCTTTAATCATAGCAGCTTCGTTAGCAGGCAATAATTTGTGGTGACGTTCAGGTAATGATTTCTTTAATCCAAGCATTACGTTATCCATGTCAACAACAGGATCTATTTTAAGAAGACCACCTAAAACAAACATATTGAATGTTTTGTTTTGATTAAGGGCAGCGGCAGTATCTGTTGCAGCAATGCGATAAACACTAATATCTTTACGTTCCGGAATACGAGTCATACCATTAGGGTCGAAAATAAGTATACCACCCGGTTTTACTTTTGGCTCGAATTTATCCATAGAAGGTTGATTAAGAACAACCACGATATCATATTTTTGGAGTAAAGGAGAACTGATTGGGTCATCAGACAATATAACTGTTACGTTAGCAGTACCTCCACGTTGTTCTGGACCATAAGCAGGCATCCAAGTAACTTCTTTGCCTTGCATCAAACCTGCATAAGCAAGAATTTTACCCATAGATAATACGCCTTGACCACCAAAACCAGCTATTATAATTTCTTTTTTCATATTTCTTATAATAACCTCAAATAGGAAAACCTAAATGAGAAATTTTACGGTTAAAACTATATTAAAATAATAGTAAGAGAAATTATTTCTCTTCATAATGAGCTTTTTCAGTGTCTTTAATGTCACCGAGAGGATATTTAGCAAACATATGCTCTTCCATCCAAGCATTAGCTTGAACTGGAGACATTTTCCAACCTGAGTTACAGTGAGATACAAATTCTACGACAGAAGTACCTTTACCATCGATAGAGTTTTGGAATGCTTTACGAATAGCTTTTTTGGCACGAATGATATTCGCGGTTTTGTGAACTGATTGACGAGTGATATAGCAAGTACCATCAATTTCTTTCAAGAGAAGAGAAATTTTGAGAGGGAAACCATATATATCAGTATTACGGCCATAAGGGCAAGTAGCAGTTTTCATACCCTCAAGAGTAGTAGGAGCCATTTGACCACCGGTCATACCATAAATACCGTTATTTACGAAGAAAATTACGATATTTTCACCTCTATTACAAGCGTGGATAGTTTCTGCAGTACCGATAGCAGCTAAGTCACCATCACCTTGATAAGTAAATACAACTTTATCAGGCATAAGACGTTTGATAGCTGTAGCTAAAGCAGGAGCACGGCCGTGAGCGGCTTCTTGCATATCAATATCAAGATAGTTATAAGCGAAAACTGAGCAACCTACAGGAGCGATACCAATAGTTTTATCTTGAATGCCCATTTCTTCAATAACTTCGGCAATTAATTTATGGATAACACCATGAGAGCAACCCGGACAATAGTGCATTATATTGTCAGTTAAAACTTTAGATTTGCCATATACTAAGTTTTCAGGTTTAATGATATCTTCTTTAGTCATAGCTATGAAACTTATTTAATAATTTGAGATTTTAAAGCTTCAAGGGCTTCTTCGGCAGAAGGAACACTACCACCTTGACGGCCATAGAAACCAACAGGGCGTTTACCATTAACAGCAAGGCGAACATCTTCTACCATTTGACCTGCACTCATTTCTACAGACATGAAACCTTTGACTCTTTCTGCTAATTCTTGAATTTTCTTTTTAGGGAATGGGAATAAAGTAATAGGACGGAGAACGCCGACTTTAATTCCTTCAGCACGAGCAATTTCTACAGCGTGTTTACAAACACGAGCAGAAGAACCGAATGCAACGAATACATATTCTGCATCGTCAAGCATGTACTCTTCGTATCTAACCTCGTTTTCTTCAATAAGTTTATATTTAGCTTGAAGACGATTGTTTGTTGCTTCCATTACTTCAGGCTCAAGAGCAAGAGAAGTAATAATGTTTCTTGGACGGTTAACTTTACCGGTAGTAGCCCATGGGCATTGAGCGATAAGCTCTTCCATAGAACGACGTGGTTTGAATGGAGGGAGAACAACTTTTTCCATCATTTGGCCGATAACACCATCAGAAAGCATAAGAACAGGGTTTCTGTATTTGAATGCCAAATCAAAACCAAGACTTACGAAGTCTGCCATTTCTTGAACACTTGATGGAGCAAGAACAATCATATGATAGTCACCATGACCACCACCTTTACAAGATTGGAAATAATCGGCTTGTGAAGGTTGGATAGTACCAAGACCCGGACCTCCACGCATTACGTTAAGAATTAAACAAGGAAGCTCTGCAGCTGCGATATAAGAAATACCTTCTTGTTTAAGTGAAACACCCGGAGATGAAGATGATGTCATAACCATTTTACCGCAAGCAGCACCACCGTAAAGCATATTGATTGCTGATACTTCACTTTCTGCTTGAAGAACAACCATACCAGTTGTTTCCCAAGGTTTTAGTACTTGGAGGGTTTCCATAACCTCAGATTGAGGGGTAATAGGATAACCGAAATAGCCATCGCAACCGCTACGTACAGCAGCATGAGCGAAAGCCTCATTACCTTTCATTAATTTAACTTCTTCCATGACCTTTGAACAACTTTTAGAGTGTTACTTTATAAACAGTTAAACAAGCATCCGGACATACATAACCACAAGAACAGCAACCTACACAAGCGTCTTCATTGACCATTTCTGCATAGTTGTATCCTTTGGCATTTACTTGAGATGCTAATCCCAAAACTTTAGATGGGCATGCTGCTACGCATAATCCACATCCTTTGCAGCGTTCGCGATCAACGACTACTGCACCTTTGAATTTTGCCATAGTATTAAAAATTTGTTAAAGTATTTGTTTTATATTTTGTGCTTTATACTGTTGCATAATTCACACCGCAAATATAAGATTTTTTTTTGAGATATTAAATAGATTCCACTATTTTTTTTATTATATCATTTTGATATATATTTCTCTTTATAATGGCTATTTATCTATTATTATTTCTAATTCAATTCCATTTTTGATACTATTTTCAACCTTATAATTTTGATGTTATAATATTATATGAAAAAAAGGTCTTTCACTTTTATAAAAAAAAGGAAAGACCTAAAATTAATTATTGTATTTTTTGAATATTACCAGATAGAAACTCGTTTTTCAGGAGCTAAATATAATGCATTATCAGGGGTAATATTGAATGCTTCATACCATGCGCTGATATGAGGAAGAGCTCCGTTTACGCGCCATTTTCCGAGAGAATGAGGGTCTACTTTTGTACGACGAACAACCTCTTCATCACGAATATTTCCGGCCCAAACGTTAGCATAAGAGATGAAGAAACGTTGTTCTGGTGTAAATCCATCTTTTACTTCCAATGGATTCTCTTTAGTTGCATTTTTAAATGCATGGAAGGATACTTGTAATCCACCATGGTCTGCAATGTTTTCACCAAGAGTAAATGCACCGTTTGCAAAAAGTCCGGGAGCTACTTCTATTCCGTTAAAGTATTCTTCCATTACTTTAGTGCGTTGTTTAAAATTCTCTTTATCAGCGTCTGTCCACCAATTTATTAAATTACCGTCTTTATCGAATTGAGAACCTTGGTCATCAAATCCGTGAGTTACTTCGTGTGCAATAACAACACCGATAGCGCCGTAATTAAATGCATCATCAGCTTCCATATCAAAGAATGGATATTGAAGGATACCGGCAGGGAAGCATATTTCATTTGTAGTTGGATTATAGTATGCATTCACTGTTTGTGGTGTCATATACCATTCATCTTTATCAACCGGGCGATTTAATTTGTCCATCATGAAATTAACTTCAAATTTAGATGCTTTTTTCACAATTGACCAATAAGAATCTTCTTTGCGAATTTCGAGCGGAGAATAATCAATCCATTTATTTGGATAACCTACTTTAACATAGAATGTTCCAATTTTTTCTTGAGCTTTTGCTTTTGTTTCTTCGCTCATCCAATCGAGATTGTTGATGCGTTCGCTATATGCTTTAAGAAGGTTTGCAACAAGTTTTTCCATGCGAATTTTAGCATCTTCATGGAAATATTTATCACAATAAATTTTACCTACAGCCATTCCTAAAGAACCATTTACTACGTTTACGGCTCTTTTCCAGCGTGGAGATTGTTCTTCACTACCGGACATTATTTTACCGAAGAAAGCAAAATTTTGAGCGGAAAAATCATCACTTAAATAAGATGATGCACTATTAATTAAGTGCCATTTGATATAAGTTTTAATTTGATCGATAGGTGTATCGTTGATAATTGCAATAGCCTCTTTAACGGCATTTGGTTGAGAAATACTAATCTCTTTCACTTTTACATTCATAGAAGAGAATAATGTATTCCAATCAAAGTCAGGATACTCTTTAAGGAGTTCTTCGTAAGTATATTTGTTATAGTTACCTTCAGGGTCGCGTAATTCCACTTGAGTGAAATGGGATTTAGCAAGGCGTGTTTCGATATTCATTACAACTTCAGCATTTTTTGCTGCTTCTTCTGTATCGATACCTACCATTTCAAACATTTTTTGAATATGTTTTACGTATTCATTACGGATATTAGTGATAGTTTCTGTAGTATCCAAATAGTAGTCTCTTTGACCCATACCTATACCGCTTTGGTAGGTTTGTAAAAGATTTTTCTTTGCATTTTTGATGTCAGCATCAACATACATTCCAAAGAATATATCTACATTGCTCATTTCACCCATAAAAGCAGCAATATTAGATGCATTATTGATATTGTCGACTTTCTTTAAATCTTCAACAATAGGGCTGAAACCTTCATTATTAAGACGGACGCTATCCATCGCTACCATATAGAAATCAGCAATTTTTTGAGCATCGGAACCATAACCGAGTTCTTTTCTTTTGCTAACTACTTCATCAAAAATAGCTTGTAATCTTTTTTGATTATCTTCAGCTAATTTATCGAAAGAACCATAACGTGAATATTCTGCAGGAATAGGATTTAATTTCATCCAACCGCCGCAAGCATATTGATAGAAATCATTGCCCGGAATTGCAGTTGTATCCATATTTTCCATTCTAATACCTGCCGATAATTTTTGCTCTTCATTATTTGAATTAGAGCCACATGCTGTGAGAATTAATGCCGACAGCATAATAAAGAAATTTAATTTTTTCATATTAATAAACTATTAAAAATCACTCATCATAGATTTAATAATGTCGTTTACCATGTCTGCGAATTCTTTTGGAGTTTGCTCTCCTACTACCCCTTCGCCTTGTTTGCGTACGGAAACTATATTATTATTCATTTCATTTTCGCCGACGATAAGAAGATAAGGAATACGTTTTAATTCGTTATCACGGATTTTTCTACCGATTTTTTCATTTCTATCGTCAACGATAGCACGGATATCATATTGAGATAATTCGTTAGCTACTTTTTGTGCATAGTCGTTAAATTTCTCGGAAATAGGTAAAATAACGGCTTGATCTGGTGTTAACCAAAGAGGGAATTTACCACCGGTATGCTCAATAAGTACGGCGACAAATCTTTCCATAGATCCGAAAGGAGCACGATGAATCATTACAGGACGGTGTTTTAGATTGTCAGCACCGGTATATTCCAAATTAAATCTTTCAGGAAGGTTATAATCAACTTGGATAGTACCTAATTGCCAACGACGACCGATTGCATCTTTAACCATAAAGTCGAGTTTAGGACCATAGAAAGCAGCTTCTCCCAATTCAACTTTTGCTTTAAGGCCTTTATATTCACAAGCTTCGATAATAGCAGATTCTGCTTTTTCCCATACTTCGTCAGAACCGATATATTTTTCTTTATTGTTAGGGTCACGTAATGAAATCTGAGCTTCAAAATTATCAAAATTCAAAGCCTTAAAGATAATGAAAATAATATCCATTACTTTCATAAACTCCTCTTTAAGTTGGTCCGGACGACAGAAAATATGAGCATCATCTTGTGTAAAAGAGCGAACACGCGTTAATCCATGAAGTTCACCGCTTTGCTCATATCTATATACAGTACCGAATTCGGCATATCTCAAAGGGAGGTCTTTATAAGAGTGAGGAGAAACTTTATATATTTCACAGTGATGAGGACAGTTCATCGGTTTTAATAAATACTCTTCACCCTCTTCAGGAGTATGTATAGGTTGGAACGAATCTTTTCCATATTTTGCATAGTGACCGGAAGTAACCCACAACTCTTTTTGACCGATATGAGGGGTCATAACTTGTTGGTAACCAAATCTTTTTTGAATTCTTTTTAAGAATTCTTCCAAGCGTAAACGTAGTGCAGTACCTTTTGGTAACCAAAGAGGTAAACCTTTACCTACTGCGTCGGAGAATGCGAATAACTCAAGTTCTTTACCGATTTTTCTATGGTCGCGTTTCTTTGCCTCTTCCATTAATACTAAATATTCATCGAGCATTTTCTTTTTTGGGAAAGAGATACCATAAATACGCGTCATTTGAGGGCGTTTTTCATCACCTCTCCAGTATGCACCGGCAACGCTGATAAGTTTTATAGCTTTGATATCTGCCGTATTGATAAGGTGAGGACCACGACATAAGTCTGTAAAATTACCTTGAGTATATGTGGTGATAGTTCCATCCTCAAGGTCGTTAATTAATTCACATTTAAACGTTTCGCCTTTGTCTGCGAACATTTTAAGAGCATCGGCTTTAGAAATTTCTTGTCTTACAACATTCTCTTTGCGCGTAACTAATTCCGCCATTTTTTTCTCAATAGTCGGAAGATCCGATTCTTTAATGACTACACCTTGAGCCGGCATTACATCATAGTAGAAACCGGATTCGATAGCAGGACCGATACCGAATTGAATACCCGGATAGAGTTCTTGTAAAGCCTCTGCCAATAAGTGCGCTGAGGTGTGCCAAAAAGCGTGTTTTGCTTGTTCGTCGTCCCATTTATGAAGCTTTATTTTACAATCAGCGGTAATAGGACGGTTAATTTCAATGATTTCGTCATTGATACTAGCGGCAAGTATATCATTTGCCAATCTTGGTGAAATAGATTCTGCTATTTGGTAAGCAGTAGAACCTTTTGAATACTCTCTTACAGAGCCGTCAGGAAATGTTACTTTTATCATATATTTATTATTTGTGTTAAAGGATAATTCCAACCATTTCATACAAGCGAAATGATTTACAAAAAACTATCCCACAATAGATTTTTTTTTTCGGCGTGCAAAGTTACGATTTATTTCGGTAATAAGGTGCTAAATAATATTAATAAAACATTAATTTATTTAGATACTACACCGGCAATATGAGGGTATGGATTATAATTTATTAATTGAAAATCTTCGTATTTAAAATCAAAAATAGATTTTACTTTATCGTTAATAATCATTTGTGGTAAATCGCGAGGAGTGCGTTGAAGTTGGAGTTTAACTTGTTCTATATGATTATTATAGATATGTGCATCACCCAAAGTATGGATAAATTTACCCGGTTTAAGGTTTGTTACCTGTGCCACCATCATCAACAATAGAGCATAGGAAGCGATATTGAACGGAACACCTAAAAATGAATCCGCACTACGCTGATAAAGTTGTAGTGACAATTCACCATTAGCCACATAGAATTGAAAAAAAGCATGGCACGGAGGTAAATTCATATTATTTAAATCAGCTACATTCCAAGAACTTACAATTAACCTTCTGGAATCCGGATTTTTTTTAATCTGTTCTATGACATCAGAAATTTGGTCGATACTGCCCCCATTATAATCAGGCCAAGAACGCCATTGATAGCCGTAAATGTGTCCTAAATCTCCATTTTCATCAGCCCATTCATTCCAAATTCTAACGCCATTATCTTGAAGATATTTGACGTTAGTATCACCATTTAAGAACCATAGTAATTCGTAAATAATCGATTTTAGGTGAAGCTTTTTGGTTGTTAATAAAGGAAATCCATTATTTAGGTCAAAAACCATTTGATGGCCGAAAATACTGATTGTTCCGGTACCTGTTCTATCTTCTTTATGTACCCCTTCATTTAGAATTCTATATAATAAATCGTGATATTGCTTCATAATCAATATAGTTTATATGTAGTTTTAATAACTTTAAATTCAGTACGTCTATTTATTTGGTTACAAATTTCTTGTTGCTCATCGGTTAGATTAACAATAAATTCCGGAGAGAGTACATCACCTTCTTTTAGGAATTTGTATTTTTTTGCTAATTCAGCAGAAACAACAACAGGTTGTGATTTTCCGTATCCTTTTGGTTGAAGTCTCTCTTTATCAATACCTGCTTTTATTAAATAATTGACAACCGATTGAGCTCTTTTTTGCGACAATTCCAAATTAGTTCTTTCATTACCTACCATATCTGTATGTGCAGATAACTCAATGACTATATTTGGGTTATCATTAAGAATCTTAACTAAAGCATTAAGTCCCGCTTCTGAATTTTCCGTAAGAGTCCATTTTCCAAATTCATAGAAAATATTATCCATCTTCACCGGTTTGGATATGGAAGAAAGCATAAAATCGTTCTTAAAAATCTTACTGTCGTTAAGGTCGAAAGTATTCAGAATATGTGATGCGTTAAGATATCCTTTATGAGACGCCATCATTACGTATTTCGTATTGAGATTTAAGTTTATCCTATATGAACCATCTTTTTTAGTGCGTACTTTAACAATATCACCATTATCACCGACAAGGCGAATTATTGTTTCTCCAAGTAAGTTACCATCTTGATCAACAGCGTGACCTTCAATGGCATATACAAACGGAGGATATTCAAATTTGTATAGTTTATCAATAAATTTTTTCTGATTTCTATTAGAAGAGAAATAACCGAAATCATTGTTACGACTAAAAGTAATACCAAAGTCATCATTAGGAGAATTAATAGGTGCCATCATATTAGTAACGGTCCAATTTCCGGTAGAATCTTTTTCTGCCATATAAATATCAAGACCGCCGAGCCCGGTATGTCCATTTGAAGAGAAGAATAATACCCCATCATGCCTGATGTATGGAAACATCTCATTACCGGATGTATTTATTTGAGAACCAAGATTTTGAGGAATACCCCATTTACCTTCTGCAAAAGTAGAAACATAAATATCTTTTTGTCCGTATCCGTCTTGTGCATCACTTACAAAATATAGTTGAGTGCCATCAAATGAGATAGAAGGATGTGCGCAAGAAATAGAGCTATCAGGGAAAAGAGTAATTAATACCGGTTCGCTCCATTCACCGCCTGATCGTTCGGATTTCCAGATTTGAGCTGCCTCAAAATCATCTTCACAGCGAGTAAAATACATAGTTTTACCATCGGAAGTAAGAGAAATTGCACCCTCATCTGCGGTAGTATTAACACTTCCTTCTATAGGCGATACGTCATCCCATTTGCCTGATTTATTTTGTTTTGAAAAGTATATGTTATTATTTTGAACTCCGGTAATTGGATTTATTGAACGGATATTTTTTGTAGGTCTATTAGAAGAAAACATGATTGAATTCGACTCCTCGCCTATTAAAATCGGACAGAAATTCGAACCTTTTTTACTATTAAATTCTTTTGCTTCCGATACTTTATACCTATTAGGGTTTCGCAATTGTATTTGGGCTTTTTTTGCCGAATATAGTCCGCATTGGGCTTCATAATCATTTGGATATGACTTTAAATACGTCTCGAAATGTTTTTGCGATTCTTTATATTTCTGAGTAACTAATAGGCTCTTCGCAATATTGAGGTACATTATTGAATCAGGATACTTATATCTGATAGCGGAATTATACGCTCTAATAGCTCTTGGATGATTATTTAAATTACGATAGCACTCCCCCATTTTAAAATTAACGGAGGCTTTTAATTTTTTCTGCTTTTTAGAAGATAATTTATTTTGCAGCTTTTTATATTTTTCACTTGCAGCATAATATTCCCCATTTTCATATAATTTATCTGCTTTTTTTAAACGCGCAGCAGTACTGCATCCTACTAATGCCAGTAAGATTAAACATAAAAAAAGAATATATGAAGAATATTTTTTCATAAGAGTGATTGTTATTTTTCTGATATAATTGCGATGTAACCTTCTGTTGTTGTTATAGCCCATTTATTATCAGAAACGGGAATAATAGTATTTATTATTGAATTACTGAATTTATGTTTCCAAATTATATTACCGGATTTAGGATTAAGAGCGACAATTAATCCGTTTTTTGTAGTTAATAGTAAATGATTTCCATCATCTATCAACATCGAAGAATTATGGTCATACCCATATTCTGCATTAATTTTCCATACGACATCAGGATGCGAAGAGGTTGTAGAAATAGCAACAACACTGTCATTCATGCATTTTGCATATACAAGTTGCTTATCTTTAGAAATTCCTATCGACTCCCTAACTTTATGATTTTTAGTTCTCCAAACGGTTTTACCTGAGTTTATGTCAATAGCGGTAAAGAATCTATCTGGAGCAACTATAAATACTTTTTCATTTGCAACAACGGGCCATACGGCAGCAGGTGAATAATGAGGTCTTTCATTTCCGTTATTCCATTTCCACAATAAATTACCGTTTGTTTTATCAAGGCAATATAAATAGCTATCCCAAGCTCCGAAAATAATTTTATTGTCTACAATAACGGGGCGTGATTCTTGATAATTATTTAATCCGTTGAATGACCAGATTAAATCTCCGGTTTCAATATTAATGGCTCTAAAGTATCTATCACTACTTCCGATATATACGATATTATTATCTACAATAGGTGAACCTAACACGGCATTATTAGTTTTAAATTTCCATATTAGTTTGCCGGTATTTTTATTAAGGCAGTAAATATAAAAGTCGCAAGAGCCGAAAACTATATAATCGTTATAAATAATAGGCGTTGAAGCAATTCGGTTTAAAGTGTTATACGACCATATTTTTTTACCTTTATTTAGTGATAAACAATGCATTACCCCAAAATCGTCACCAAAATAAATATTATTTTCATCTACTGCGGGAGATCCGTAAATACCTACTTTATTATTAACGACCCACTCTTCCTTAATATTTTTATATACATTGTTTATGGAGAAATCCGGGCGTTGATTGGATTTTGTATTACCCTCTAAATATATTTTTTGTTCTATTGCTAATTTAGCCCATTCACGTTGTGGCAAACCGATAATTTTTTCATTAACAGAAATAGAATCTTTAAAAACATCATATATAGTATACCCACCGATAGAATCATTAGCTCTTAGTGTAGAACGACAAAGTATTCCCGGTATTTCGTCGTAATTATTTAAAAGATTTCTGTGATAATGACCACCTAAGAAGGCTTGAATATTATATTTTCGCACTGCATCGGTTAAGTTATACCAATTATCAACGTCACCACCTTTTAATGGGTAATGAGTAACTAAGAAAACAGGAGTTTTTTTGCCTATGTTTTTTAATTGACGTTCAACCCATTGAATATCTTGTGGAGCAATGTGACCATCACCCATTTTAATAATAGGACCGGAATTAAAACCGAGGAAAACAAAACCATTAAATTGCAGTCTGAATTTATCATCACCAAATATGCGAATAAAATCGGTAGCTCCGGATTCGCTCCATTTTGTATCATGATTACCGGGGATGATAAAGTATGGGCAGTTTAGTTTATCCAACTCTTTTTTTGCAAGATTAAGTGATTTATAATCACCTGTTTCGGCAATATCACCGCTGACAATAACAAATGCGATATACCCTTGTTTGTTTATATCATTAACGGCATTCGCTAAATCTTCGGTATTCTGAGAATTTGTAATTGATATATGAATATCTGTAAGTTGTGCAAAAGAAAAAGTTACGTTAGAAGATATCGGAGATTTATAATAATCAGCAATAGAGTTATCTTGCTGTTGACAATAAACTGAAATTGAAGACAACAGCAAGAATATTAATATAAATATTTTATTTATTTTGTTGATATACCGCATATTACGACTAATTTAGTAATTTATTTTATCCATGCAAATTTACTTAGAATTATTGATATTAACAACACCTGTAAAATAAAAAAAGGTTACATATTTCTACGTAACCTTTTTTGTTATTATCAAATGATAATATTATGCTTTATAAAGATTTACATCATCAGCATTAAAATTGTTTATAAAATGCAGATGTTTAGCAAATTCTGTTTGAGCGTAATTGAAATATACTCTTGCCGAGTTATCGAATTGATTATCTCTAGTAGCATCAATAATAAGCAAGTAAGTCATAATAATATGTCCTGCCATTTCCACTAAGCGACGTGCAATAAAGTCGGTATACTCTTGATTTTTAAGTTCCACTACTCTATTAACCACCTCTTCATATTGATTAGTCATATTAATAAGAGCATTTTTGATATTATCAAAACGAGAATCGATATTACCGGCTTCATATTTACGTATTTGTTTTAAATAGCTATGAGTGGTGACGTGACGAATAGCAGCTACTGTTTGAAGTTGTGAAGTACCTTCGTAAATAGTGAGGATGCGTGCATCTCTATAAAGGCGTTCACAAGGATAATCTTTCATAAATCCGGAGCCACCATGTACCTGTATACAATCGTATGCATTTTGATTTGCAAATTCAGAAGCAAACATTTTAAGCATAGGAGTGAAAGCATCGGCAAGTTTTTGGAAATCTTTATATTCAGCTTTTTCCTCCGGAGTTAATTTTCTTGTAGCTTCGATAGCCTCATAAGCTTTATAAACATCCACGAAACGAGTACATTCGTAAAGGATAGCACGAGAAGCGTCCAATTTAGCTTTAATAAGAGAAATCATCTCAAATACGGCAGGGAATTCGATGATAGCTTTACCAAATTGGCGACGATCTTTAGCATAAGCCAAGGCCTCTTCATAAGCAGAGGCAGAGAGACCAACAGATTGAGCACCAACGCCAAGGCGAGCACCATTCATCAGCGACATCACATATTTGATAAGACCCATACGGCGAGTACCAATAAGTTTTGCCGGTGCATTAGTAAATACAAGTTCACAAGTAGGAGAACCTTTAATACCTAATTTATTTTCGATACGGCGAACTTTAATTTTGTCATTATGTTTATTATCGCAAACGAAATATGAAAGTCCGCGACCGTCGGTAGTACCCTCTTCAGTACGTGCAAGTACTAATTTAATATGTGCATCACCATTAGTAATAAAGCGTTTCACACCATTAAGATACCAAGTTTGGTCTTCTTCGTTGAAAGTAGCTTTTAATTGCACAGCTTGTAAATCGGAACCGGCATCAGGCTCGGTAAGGTCCATAGAGCAAGTTTCACCGGCGCAAACTCGAGGTAAAAATTCAGCTTTAATATCATCAGAAGCGAATTCAGCAATAGTTTCCGCACAATCTTGCAATCCCCAGATGTTAGCAAAACCGGCATCGGCTCGGCTTACCAATTCTGCAGCCATAACATAAGGCACCATAGAGAAGTTCAAACCGCCATATTGGCGAGGAAGAGACATACCATAAAGGCCGGCTTTAGCTAAAGTTTCATGATTAATTTGAGTACCCGGAGCATATTTTACGCGATTGTTAATAACTTGAGGTCCGTCATGATCAACACCTTCTGCATTAGGAGCAATAATTTCACCGCATATTTCGCCGATAATTTCAAGAATTTTATCATAAGAGTCGATAGCATCTTCAAAATTTTCCGGTGCATAATCATATTTATCTTTATCCTCGTAATTTCTCTCTTTAAGAGTAACGATTTTCTCCATTAAAGGATGAGAGAGTTGAAATTTTAATGCAGGATTTTCTTTATAAAAGTTCATAATAAAATAAGATTAATACGGTTTTTATTTGGTGTTAGCTTTATAATATTTAATGAGTTTAGGAACGACATCCTCCACATTACCGGTTATCACATAATCGGCAATAGTATTGATAGGAGCATTAGGGTCGTTATTGATAGCGATGATAATAGAGCTATCTTGCATACCGGCAATATGTTGAATTTGACCGGAAATACCACAAGCGATATAGAGTTTAGGACGAACGGTAACACCAGTTTGACCAATTTGGCGTTCATGTTCGCAGAAACCTGCATCAACAGCGGCACGAGAAGCACCTACTTCGCCACCAAGCACAGAAGCTAATTCATAAAGCATATTGAAGCCCTCTGCACTTCCCATACCATAACCACCGGCTACGATAATAGGGGCGGATTTGATATTTAATTTAGACTTTTCGATATTACGATTGATAACCTCAATAGCGAAATCTTCGTTAGAAACATAATCGTTTACATCAATACATCTCACTTCACCCTTGTAGTTATTATCAAGAATTTGTTTTTTCATAACGCCTTCTCTTACTGTAGCCATTTGAGGGCGACATTCAGGGTTTACGATAGTAGCAACGATATTACCACCAAAAGCAGGGCGAATTTGATAGAGTAAGTTGTCGTAATGTTTGTTGTTTTTCTTATCCTCGTATTCACCGATTTCGAGCATAGTACAATCGGCTGTCAATCCACTAAAGAGAGCGGAAGAAACGCGAGGACCCAAATCACGACCAACGGAAGTAGCTCCTAATAAAGCAATTTGAGGTTTCTCTTCTTTAAAGAGTTTGACTACGATACTTGTATGAGGTAAAGTAGTATAATATTTTAATCTTTTATCATCAGCAATTGTAAGACGGTCAACCCCATAAGGGAATACTTGAGCTGCTACACCATCGAGATTGTAACCAATAGCAAGAGCCTCTAATTTACAACCTAATTTATCGGCCAAAGTACGACCCTTTGTAAGTAACTCAAGACTGACTTCAGCAACAATGCCATCTTCAATTTCCAAATATACAAATATATTATTCATTGTATTAAAAATTTTACATTAATAAACTGTGAAAAAACAACTGTAAACATTAACCGATAGTGTGGTTTACAATTAATTCTTTCATTAAAGCATCAATCTCAGCATCTGTAGGTTGTAAACGTTTACTCTCTTTAGCTGTAAATACCACGCTCTCAATTTGTTTAACTTTAGTAGGAGAGCCTGACATACCGAGCCATTTAGGGTCGTGATCGATATCAGCAACACTGAGCTCGTTTATTTTTAAGTAAGGTTTTTTACTCAACAAATCGGTATAATCCAAACCGGCTTCTGCAATTTCAGAAGGAGTTTTAGCCAATTTATATTTCATAGTCAGTTTTGCATGACGAGGGCGACATGGCGCAGCAGAACCATTTACTGTGACGAGCATAGGTAATTTACCTTGAACTACTTCAGTACCACGTTCAAGACGGCGTTTAACAATGATAGTATTATCTTTTACATCAACAATCTCTTCCGCATAAGTTATTTGAGGGATAGATAATTTTTCCGCTACTTGAGGGCCTACTTGAGCAGTATCACCATCAATAGCTTGTCTACCACAGATAATAATATCTATTTTTCCTATTTTACGAAGAGCACAAGAGAGTGCATATGAAGTAGCTAATGTGTCAGAACCGGCAAATTCACGACCACTTAACAGGTATCCACCATCAGCACCACGGAAAATACTTTCACGAATAACTTCTGCAGCACGTGAAGGTCCCATAGTTAAAATATGTACAGTTGAACCTGGATTTTTTTCTTTCAAACGTAATGCTTGTTCCAAAGCATTTAAGTCCTCCGGGTTAAAAATTGCAGGAAGAGCAGCACGATTTACGGTACCATCCTCTTTCATTGCATCTTTTCCTACATTACGTGTATCCGGTACTTGTTTGGCAAGTACTACAATTTTTAATTCCATACGTATAACTTGTTTGGTTAATTTATTTCTTGGATAAAAATTTATAAGCATTATCCGTTGCAAAGTTACCAAAAATTATTTATATATCAATATTCTACCTTTAACATTTTAGTATTCAAGATAAAATAAGTACTTTTGCAAACAATTTTTACTGTAATGATGATGGATGAAAATACTAAATTATATATAAAAAATCATTTGAATGATGATGTTTTTCAATTGGCGCTTGATAATAAACGTACTGATATTGATATTCAATTGGCATTAAGGCAGATATCCGGCTATCAAATTTTAAAGCGCAAAGTGCCTGCATGGACAGAATTTGATAATTTACTTTACCCCGTACATCTCTCATTAGAGCAATGTTCGAGTGAGAACACGGCTAAATTCAAAGCAAAAGTGATTTCCGATTTGTTTTCTGATAAAGAATACACATTATTGGATATGACATGTGGTTTTGGTGTGGATGCTTATTATATTTCACAAAATGCATCGTCAGCGATTTTGATTGAAAAGGACAAAGAGCTATCCGAGATAACAAAACATAATTTCGAATTTTTTAATAGACATGCGGAAGTAATTAACTGTGACGCTGAAGAATTTTTAAAAACAAATAGTAATAAATATGATATAGTATTTATCGATCCGGCTCGTAGAGGTAAAAATGGAGAAAAGGTAGTACTTCTTGAAAATTGCACTCCAAATATTCTTTTAATGATACCCGAGATAAAAAAAATCACTAATTACTTAGCTATAAAATTGTCGCCGATGTTTGATATTAAACAGCTATTATCTCAATTGCATTGTGTAAAAAATATCTATTCCATCGGTGTTGACAATGAATGTAAAGAGATTTTCGTTATCATAGATTTTTGTATAACAGATAGTAATACTAAAATAGTAGCTGTCAATATTTCGGAATCTGATAATGAGATATCCATTATGCAATCAGATTTTTTTGAAGAGGCATCTATAGAAAGTGTATATCCATCTGATTTTGGAAAATATTTATACGAACCATACGCCTCTTTTTTAAAAAGCGGATTGTATAAAACTATTGCTAACAGATACGATGCAAACAAAATTGATATCAATTCGCATTTATATACTTCAAACGAAATAATTAAAAATTTTCCGGGAAGAAAATTCGAGATAGTTGATATAGTGGAGTTTAACAAGAAAGAAGCGAAACAATTTTTTAAAAAATATGAGAAAGCCAATATTACGGTAAGGAATTTCCCTATAACAGCAGATAATCTTCGTAACAATTATAAAGTAAAAAATGGAGGGGATAATTATGTATTTGCTACCACAATTTTCCCCTCCAAACGAGTATTAATTAATTGTAAGAAGATTTGATTATTTCAATATTTCTATAAGAGGAATTTTAATTGAATCAAATTCAGCCTTTAGATTATCAGGAATTGGTTCTACAGGAGGAGATTCCAATTTCAGCGGGTTGATAGGTTCTCCGTTTTTCCATACTCTAAAATCAAGATGAGGACCGGTAGAAGAACCTGTGCTACCGACATAACCGATTACCTGACCTTGACTTACATGAGTACCCTCTTTTATATTTGAAGCGAATTTGGAAAGGTGTAGATAAGCGGTGGTATAAACGGAATTATGCCTTATTTTAATGGTGTTTCCACCACCACCCTTATATCCCTTGGCAATTACTACCCCATCGCCGATGCTCATTACCGGAGTACCTGCCGGAGCAGCATAATCCACCCCTGTGTGAGGACGCACTGTTTTGTATATCGGGTGCTTACGAGCATAAGTAAAATGGCTGGAGATTCTGGAAAAACTCAAAGGAGCCTTTAAAAATGCTTTTCTTAAACTATTTCCTTCCAAATCCCAATATCCTTTAATATTCTCTTTTTCAAAATATATAGCGTAGTAAGGATGATTTGCATGATAAAAAATTGCTGAATAGATAGAATCAATACCTATCGGCTCATTGTCGATATATAATTCGCTATAGTATACAATAAAACTATCCATCTTTTGTAGACCGAAAAAATCGATACTCCATGCATATATATCTGATAATTTCAGCGCCAAATTGATGTCCAACTCCGAGTCGCTGATAGCATTCCATAACGACGAAGTTATTACCGCACCGGAAACTCGTTTTTTAGAAATTGCAGGTTTCGAAAAAATTGAAGCTATAATAGTATCTTCTAAAAATTCCAATACAACAAAATCTTGTTTTGATTTATGATAAACAAAATATCTTAAAGTGTGAGCAGAATCGTTTACATTATATATAGTGTACTTATTACCGGCATTAATTTTTCTGGGATCTAAAATAGAATCCGGAACCAAATTCAGATTATTAATACTATTCGCATCCGCTCCGCTACTCGATAAAATATTTGAAAGACTATGACCCGGAGAAATTGTGTTCTCACTCTCTATTAAATCCGTAACATCCACACCATATTTAATTATTTTAGAATGACTAACGGCATTCACTGATGTAGAATCATTTTCAGACGAAGAGTTATTATTTGCATTTTTATCCTTACACGCAAAAAATAATAAGGATAGAACTAATAAAGTATAAAATCTATATCTCATTTTCATTCACTTTAATACAATTACAATCAGGAAAATACAACAGATAACCATCTACATTTTCGTAACCCATATTTTTTACTACACTGATGTAATTCCTTATTTGATTTTCATATATCTTATTAATTTTTCCAAACTTATAATCAATAATAATTGCATGATTATCCTTTATCATTAGTCTGTCACACCGATTAATACAATCATCTATGCTATTAAAAATTTCAATCTCATTATAGACCTTGAATCCATTATCATCATCAAAAAAAGGAGATACATCACTATTACGTATTTCATCAATGTATTCGTAAATCAAATTTTTATCTTCGATAATACCATCAGAACAAAATTGATTTACCACCCTATCGATATCCGAAAAATACTTAATATTTTCGAAAATTTTATGCATGATAATACCATGCTTTATTTTCAACCGTTCCTCTTCGGTAAGAGTACTTTGCCCCTTTTTAACGAATAAATTATTATCAATATTGTTTTTATAGTTGATATCTATATAATTAAAAACCTCTGATTCCTTATTATTATTTTTATTATCATCTTTAATTTCAACTAATTCACCACAAGTGTATGTATCTAAATTAATATTCATTATTTCTTTCCCTTCGTCTTCATCCAAAATAGATTTAACCTTTTCTCCAAGGCTATCTTTCTTCATTTCAAAATTAATAAACAGATACTTCGTAGGACGAGTAACGGCAACATAAAAAATATTCAGCATGTCAGACAGCTTATCTATCAAATTGCTATCATACAATGAATTAAATGCTGAATTTTTTAGTTTCTTGTTATTAATATTCAGAATAACCTTGTTTTGTTTAAAGTGAGTGAAAAGGAATTCTTTGTGAAAACTATCTACAATACCATCTTTAGTGGCTTTAAAGTTGATAAAAGGTAAAAACACTGCATCAAATTCCAATCCTTTTGATTTATGAATAGTAATAATCTGAATAGCATTATTAGCATTAGGCATAGTAATGGAGATATTATTCGATTTTTCGCTCCAATATTTCAAGAAATTTGTAATATTTTGATACTTGAATTTTTCTGAAAAAGCATTGATATTATCCATTAACGACTGAATGAAGAGATAGTGTTGTTTACTACCATTCAAATTAGATAAACCAAAAAATTTATCAATATTTTGTACCATCGGCAGTAACGACATTTTACTGATTTTCTTTATCTCATTCACCTTATTAGTAATGGCATTGGTATTATTATTTTCAAACCAAATTCTTAACCAAAAAGAGAGCCACTCATCAATAGAATTTGTATCTACACACATCCAATCTATTTCAGATATGTTTTTACCAAGTAAATAATATGTGTCGACTAATAAGTTTGCACGAAACAATAAATTCTTCATATCAGTACAGAACTCCACAAGCGACAAGATAAATTTTACTGCATTATTATCTGATGTTTTTAGTGCATCTGCCGAACAGAAAGGGATTTTTTCTAAAAGCAATCTGTTCGCTACTACACTACCCTCATTATTACGACGAACGATAATGGCCATTTTTGAAAAAGGAACATTGATTTCACGTAAAGCTCTGATATTTTCTATTAATTTATCAAGAGCAATATCTACAAATTTATCATTCTTGTCGGGAGTAATAAAAGAGCAAGAAACAAAGCCATCATTAGAGCTTCTTGCATGCTGTTTTGTTTCGTCAACATTATACAAGTTGCATAATTCAGGATCGATTAATTTAGGTAATTTAGTAAAAATCAGATTGTTAAAATTTACGATATTCTTTGCACTTCGGAAATTATTATCCAGCGATTGGATATTTACAAGTTTGTTTTCATCTTTAAAATCCTTTCCCTTACCAATATTATTAAGAATATTCCAATCACCATTACGCCATCTGTAAATACTTTGTTTCACATCCCCCACGATAAGAGATTCGTAATTTTGACTGAACGACTCTTTAAGCAACGGGATAAAATTTTTCCACTGCAGTTGTGAAGTATCTTGAAATTCGTCAATCATATAGTGACGAATAGAAGAGCCTGTTTTTTCGTAAATAAAAGGCACATCGGAATTGTCGATAATTTTTTGAATAAACTCATTGGTAGAAGAGAGAATAACACAATCATTATCGAGGCATACTTGATTAATATTCTCTTGGAGAGTTTGAGTAATACCCAGAATATAAATATTTTTATTAATCTCCTTTAGAGTATTATATATTTTTTTCTGCTCAGAATCCTCCTTTATTAAATTCAATACATTATTTATATCTACTTTTAATTTATCAATGAATAAATTATCCAAATATTTTTGATTGGCTTTATTATACCACCAATCATTATCATTATCCAGGGCATCTTGGATTGTTTTTTTTATTTCAAAAGAATCCGGATTATCAACAACGGAAGATAACTTTAAAATTTGTGTTTTCAAAGTAGATTTAATATTCGAATTCTCAATCTCCTTCTCATATTTTTTGATTTCATCACAAGCATTCGAAAGTAATGTCAAATATTGAGTTTTACCAATACTGATAAATTTTTTCAGTTCGGCTAACGAGTTAATATTAAAACTTTCGGAGTGTTGTGTTTCCATTCTGAAAGATTCTTGATTTATAATATCTTTCAGAGCAATAATATCTTTACGGATATTCCAAGATTTTCCTTCACTGATATTATCTTGAGAAAAAGTGAGCATCCAATTAATAAATTCTTGGGAATTAACCTTTTCATTAAGCATATTATCAGTAGCCTCTTCGATGATAACATCGGTATCCAATTCTACACGATAATTCATATCAATATTCAACTCTTGGGCAAAAGAACGAACAATTGATTGAAAAAAACTGTCGATAGTAGAAACTCTGAAAGAGGGGAAATCTTGTAATAAATCAGATAATAATTTACCTGCAACAGAACTAAAAACCGAGTCGTCTTTATCGGCGAGAAAATAGCAATCGTGTTTTAATTTTTCAACATAATCAGCAATATCACTAGAGAAATTATTTTTAGATAATTGAAAAAGGCGGTCAAGAATACGATTTTTCATTTCATCGGTAGACTTATTGGTAAAAGTAACCGCAAGAATAGTACGATGAGCATTAGGGTACCACTTCGATGAGTCGTCATCCATTATATAAGCCTCTTGAGCCAAAAATAAATATTTTATATAATTGTAAGCCAGTTGATACGTTTTACCGGAGCCTGCAGAGGCTTTATATACTTGAAGCAACTGGTGATATTGTTGATTTCTAATCATATAGCGATATAATAAATTAACGTACAAAGGTATGATAAATAATTTAAAATTAAAAATTTCGGGATAATAAAAAGCATAATCAATAGTGTAATATACATGCGTAATAACACCCTGAAAAAAAGGGAAGAAAAAGGTAATATTTTTTTAAAATTTTTTTGTAGTTAGCAAATAAAAGGGTAACTTTGCACCGCGAATGTTTTATGAAAAAATATATATATAAAATAATTAACTATTAATTTTAAATCTTTATGAAACCAACTCACATTGAACATCTTGGCATTGCTGTAAGCAAGCTAGATGAAGTAATTCCTTACTATGAGCAATTACTTGGTACAAAATGTTATTCTATTGAAGAAGTAGCTGATCAAAAAGTAAAAACAGCCTTTTTCAAAGTAGGACAAACAAAAATTGAGCTTTTAGAGCCGACATCAGAAGATAGTACAATTGCAAAATGGTTAGAGAAAAATCCACGTGGAGGTGTTCACCATGTAGCATTCTGTGTAGAAAACGTACAAGAGGCGTTAGATGAAGCAGCTGCAGCAGGCATCCAATTGATAGACAAAGCTCCACGTAAAGGTGCTGAAGGTCTTAACATTGCATTCTTACACCCGAAATCAACACATGGTGTATTAACTGAGATATGCGAAAATCCAAACAAGTAATTTCTAAAAAGAAAATATAAATTTTATTTACAATGGAAAATAAAGAAAAAGTAAAACAACTTATAGATTTACGTGTTCAAGCCAAATTAGGTGGTGGACAAAAACGTATTGATTCACAACATAGTAAAGGTAAGTTTACTGCACGTGAACGTATCACAATGCTTCTTGATGAAGGTTCATTCGAAGAGTTGGATATGTTCGTAACTCATAGATGTACAAATTTCGGACTTGAAAAAGAGAAATATTTAGGAGACGGTGTAGTAATCGGACACGGTACAATTGAAGGTCGTTCAGTATATGTATTTGCACAAGACTTTACAGTATTCGGAGGATCACTTTCAGAGACAATGGCACAAAAAATCTGTAAAGTAATGGATCTTGCAATGAAGATGGGAGCACCTGTAATCGGTATCAACGATTCAGGAGGTGCACGTATTCAAGAAGGTGTAACTGCATTGGCAGGCTATGCTGAAATTTTTGAGCGCAACATCCTTGCATCAGGTGTAATTCCACAAATATCAGCTATTTTCGGTCCTTGTGCCGGTGGTGCAGTATATTCTCCTGCATTGACCGACTTTATTTTGATGACAGAAGAGAACAGTTACATGTTCGTAACCGGTCCGAAAGTAGTAAAATCAGTAACCGGAGAAAGCATTTCTACAGAAGACCTTGGTGGAGCAAAAATTCACGCTACCAAATCAGGTGTTGCACACTTCCGTGTTGAGAACGAGCAAGCCGGTATCGAGAAAATACGTGAATTGATTTCTTATTTACCACAAAACAACCTTGAAGAGGCCCCTGTAGTTCCATGTAACGACCCTATCAACCGTCTTGAAGACGAACTTAATGAAATTATCCCTGATAATCCTAACCAACCATACGATATGAAACGCGTTATCAATGCTATCGTTGATAATGGTAAATTCATGGAAGTTCACGAGAACTATGCTAAGAATATCATCGTTGGTTTTGCTCGTTTCAACGGTGTATCAACAGGTATTATCGCAAACCAACCGGGCTTTATAGCAGGTATTTTGGATTGTGATGCATCACGTAAAGCAGCACGTTTCATTCGTTTCTGCGATGCCTTCAACATTCCATTGCTTACATTGGTAGATGTACCGGGCTTCTTACCTGGATCAGGACAAGAGTATGCGGGTATTATTATCCACGGAGCAAAACTTATGTTTGCATACGGTGAAGCTACAGTGCCAAAAGTTACTGTAACATTACGTAAATCATACGGTGGAGCACACGACGTTATGAGTTCTAAACAATTACGTGGTGACTTCAACTACGCATGGCCAACAGCAGAAATCGCAGTTATGGGTGCAGCGGGTGCTATTGAGGTATTGGAAGGACGTACTATCAGCAAGATGGAAGACCCAGAAGAGAAAGCTAAATTCATTGCAGAGAAAACTGCAGAGTATAAAGACAAATTCTCTAATCCATATCAAGCAGCAGCTTACGGTTACATCGACGACGTTATCGAACCAAGAAATACTCGTTTCCGTGTAATTCGTGCATTCCAAGCTTTACAAACTAAAAAGCTTTCTAACCCATTAAAGAAACACTCTAATATTCCTTTATAATATATGGTACTTGCATCAATAAATTGGGGCAATGCTCTTATAATTACTTTTATGGGTATTGGCATAGTATTTATCGTACTCGTATTTTTGATTTTCATTATCAGCTTATTCGGCAAAGTAATGGCACCAAAAGTGAGTGTAAAGAAAGCCAGTCAAAAAGAGAAATCAGGAGCAGATCAAAATGTAATAGAAGAGACTACTATTGAGCATATTCCTGCTTTAGACAGTGCTGCTATTGCGACAGCCCTACATCTATATTTCGACGATGTACATGATGAAGAGAGCCATATTATTACGATAAAGAGCGTAGAGCGTAGATATTCCCCATGGAATTCTAAGATTTATGGTTTAAATAATAATCTTATTCGTAGATGATATGAAAAAAATTAATTTTTCAATCGAAGGCGTAAAGTTCAACATACAAGTAGACGATAATGATGAAATCTCTGTAGACGTAGCATTATCCGACAAATGTTGTAACAAACCGGCGCAAGTGATTAGCGCAAATGGTGTATCTGACCTTGATAGCGTTGCAATAGCAACGGCATTAAGTCTTTATTTCAACGAAGAAGGTTGTTATGAAGAAGAAGTACACGATGAAGAGAGCGGTAAACTAACTATCAAAACAGTAGATAGAAGAAACTCTCCATGGAATTCAAAAATTTTCGGGTTTTATAATCTTTAATAGTAAAAATTAAATGAAGAAATTCAAATTCTCTATAGACGGAAACAATTTTGAAGTTTCTGTAAATGAATTGGACAACAACACAATGGACGTTGTTGTAAACGGAAGTAACTACACAGTAGTAGTTGACAAAGAAGTAAACAAAGTATCTAATGCTACTGTAGCTGCTCCTGTTGCAAAGAAAACTCCTGGAAAAGTAGATCCTATACCTGCACCAACCCCAAGTTCATCAGCTAAGGTTGTTACAGTGAAATCACAATTACCGGGTAGCATCATCAAAGTGATGGTAACAGAAGGCCAATCAGTTAAGAAAGGTGAAGTTATCATGACCATCGAATCAATGAAGATGGAAAACAGCATTATGGCAGAAGCCGACGGCGTAATCAGCAAGATTTATGTAGAAGCCGGTAAGAGCGTAATGCAAGATGATAAATTAGTAGACATTGCTGTTTCCGGCGCACCTGTAGCAGCTCCTGCTCCTGCACCTGCAGCTCCGGTTGCAAAACCTGCTCCAGCACCGGCACCTGCAGCCGCTCCTGCTCCTGCTGCAAGCGCAGCAAATGCAAAACCGGTAAAATCACCACTTCCGGGTAGTATCATCAAAATTTTAGTTTCTGAAGGTGAAAGTGTTAAACGTGGTCAAACACTGCTTACAATGGAATCTATGAAGATGGAGAACGAGATTAAAGCAGAAAAAGACGGCGTTGTTACAAGTATTAAAGTTACTCCAGGTCAAAACGTAATGCAAGAAGACGACTTGCTAATGATGGCATAAAAATCAAAATTATAAAAGTATATGAAGAATATATTAAAAATAGTTTTGGTTTTGATTGTTTTCCTCTTTTCTTTTGGTGGAAACATAGTTGTTGCGCAAGACGTTGAGAAATCGGCTGTTGCAGCAAACGTAGAAGTTGTAGCTTCGGAAGTTTCCGACGACATTGCGTCAGAAGAAGTTGAAGAGCCGATAGAATTAGGAAAATCAATATCTAAGTTTGCTAAAGACTCCGGTATCTATTCACTTTTTGCAGATAAATACGGGTGGAAATATCTGGTAATGATATGTATTGCTTGTTTATTATTTTACTTGGCAATAGTAAAGAAATTCGAGCCGCTATTATTATTACCTATAGCATTTGGTATGTTACTTACCAACATACCCGGTGCAGGATTATACACTCCTGAATTATTTGCCGACGGACATGTACATTGGCAAGAATTTGCTAATGGTGCAGGATTATTAGACTATCTCTATTTAGGTGTAAAATTAGGTATCTATCCTTGTTTGATATTTATAGGTGTAGGCTCTATGACGGATTTCGGACCGCTATTGGCGAATCCAAAGAGTTTGTTACTCGGAGCGGCAGCTCAGATAGGTATTTTTGCCACATTCCTTGGAGCGAGAGCAACCGGGTTATTCTCACCGGCAGAAGCTGCATCTATAGGTATTATCGGAGGTGCTGACGGACCAACAGCTATCTTCCTTACATCAAAATTGGCACCACAACTTTTAGGACCAATTGCGGTAGCTGCATACTCTTACATGGCACTTGTACCTGTAATTCAACCACCTATTATGAGAGCATTGACAACAAAAAAAGAGCGTGCGATACAGATGAAGCAAATACGTACGGTATCCAAAAAAGAGAAAATTATTTTCCCTATCATGGTTACTATCATCGTTGCATTATTATTACCGGACGCTACCCCACTTTTAGGTTGTTTGATGCTTGGTAACTTGATGCGTGAATGCGGCGTAGTAGATCGTTTAACAAAAACGGCACAAAACGAACTTATGAATATCTGTACGATATTCTTGGGAATAACAGTAGGTGCAACTGCTACAGCCGATGCATTCTTGAATGTAAGAACCCTTATGATACTTGGTATCGGTATCCTTGCATTCAGTTTGGGAAGTGCATCAGGAGTATTATTAGCAAAATTCATGAACTTGTTCTTAAAGAACCCTATCAATCCTCTTATCGGCTCTGCGGGAGTATCTGCAGTACCGATGGCAGCGCGTGTTTCACAAACAGTAGGTCAAGAAGAGAATCCAAGTAACTTCTTGCTTATGCATGCGATGGGACCAAACGTAGCCGGTGTGATAGGTTCTGCAGTAGCGGCAGGTATCATGTTGAATATGCTTGGATAATATTAATTATTATATAATAAGGGAATCTTTATAATTAAAGGTTCCCTTATTTTTTATCTAAAAATACTATGAAGAAAAAGATTTTTTGGATAGTAGGGATAATTATTTTACTATCAGTAATAGCTATTATAGTAGTAGATCAGTGTAAAGTAGTAAAAGAATATAAAGTAAGTCTGCATCGCAATTATTTTGAGATAGAGGGATATAATTCAAAAGAAGCAGTGGTAGCTTTACCATTCGAAGTGATGCTTTTAGATTTTGTTACCGATACTACCTATAGTAGTGACAGTTATTTCAAAGCTACTGTATTATTACGACCATTACACTGTAATGATATCGACAGTATAAAAGAGATAACCTTAGAGCCCTATCAAGTTGAGACATATAATAAGCATCGCATATATATCAGCGAATATTATTACAATAAAAACGAGAATCAATTGCGAGTATTATTACAAATAGAGCAACGCAAGTATCAAACTTATTGAAGAACAAACAGATAAAAAATACAATAAAAATGCTTGTAATTAAAGAATAAATTGTAACTTTGCAAAGTGAAAACGTCCTGCCCTATTGTGTAATGGTAGCACAGCAGATTCTGGTTCTGTATGTCTGGGTTCGAGTCCTAGTGGGGCAACAAAAAAGCGGATACTGAATTATTCAGTATCCGCTTTTTTTGTATTGTTTAAAATCATCAATTATCCACTTAAAAAAGTTTTTTAATTTTGTCATTTGTAGAATCATATTGTTTATCAGATTCCCTTATATCAATTACTTCACCATTATCTAAGGTAAGAATTACCATATCATAACAACCATAAGCATTTGGTTTTGCTTCAACAGAAACTTCATAAGTTTATTCAATTTCATAATCTTTCTTACTGATTGCTAACTTAATTTCCTCAATCTTTTTTCAATGTCTTCCTTTGTCATAATCATAAAAATTTAAATTATTAATATCTAAGATGATCTCGGTTGCAAAATTAGACATGTATTATGAAATCTATCTTCATAAAACCTAAAATTATTTCGTATTAATTATTCAATTCATTAAACCATTCCAAAGAAACTTTGATATCAATGTAATTTATATATCTAATAATGTATTTATCAATTTAATAATCTTTTGATTTATTTATTTCAGATTTTAGATAGTACCCCCCTCATGTTGTCTTAATCCTTGTTTGTGTGGAAATTAGTGTGTGAGTTGTACGCATCTAATAATTTAAGAGACCTTAAAAGTTAGTCTTAATCCTTGTTTGTATGGAAATTAGTGTGTGAGCATTTAAATTTCAGTGCGATTTTTTTGCAATACCTATGTCTTAATCCTTATTTGTGTGGAAGTTAATGTGTGAGAGAATTAAAGAAAAATCTAAAAAAGGTCAAATGTACGTCTTAATCCTTATTTGTGTGGAAGTTAGTGTGTGAGAAACAAAATCCAAAGACTGGTAATGTCTTTTTCAGCTATGGGTCTTAATCCTTATTTGTGTGGATGTTAGTGTGTGAGACATACGAAGCTCAGTTACAATGGTATTACATGTTGGGGTCTTAATCCTTATTTGTGTGGAAGTTAGTGTGTGAGCATGTAACTTTCTTAATAAATATAATGGGACAGCAAGTCTTAATCCTTGTTTGTGTGGAATTTAGTGTGTGAGTGAAGGTAACAAACCTATTAGAGTTCTATATGGTGGTCTTAATCCTTGTTTGTGTGGAATTTAGTGTGTGAGTATATATGAAAATCAATTTAATGGCTTTAAAGAAATTTGTCTTAATCCTTGTTTGTGTGGAATTTAGTGTGTGAGAACAAGCAATAGAAGATGAGAGAGAAATAGAGAAAAAAGTCTTAATCCTTGTTTGCGTGGAAGTTAGTATGTGAGAAGCAAATAGACGACTTGTAGCGAGAGAAAATTCTTCGTCTTAATCCTTGTTTGCGTGGAAGTTAGTATGTGAGCCGGTCGAACTATCCGAAGAGATTATTAGTCGAATTGTCTTAATCCTTGTTTGCGTGGAAGTTAGTATGTGAGTATCATCGAGCAAAATATCGAAAAGAATATGAAATCAGCGTCTTAATCCTTGTTTGCGTGGAAGTTAGTATGTGAGTTGGTGTAGGTGAAAGTGTAGATTTGACTAAAGCTAAACTGTCTTAATCCTTGTTTGCGTGGAAGTTAGTATGTGAGACCTATTGGTGGAATTGCTATGCTACCAATTATATAACGTCTTAATCCTTGTTTGCGTGGAAGTTAGTATGTGAGAGGACTCATACGATCGAATACTTAAGGATAGAGGAGTCTTAATCCTTGTTTGTGTGGAAGTTAGTATGTGAGTTTATTTTGGGGATTTGGTTTGCAAAATACCCCTGTGTCTTAATCCTTGTTTGTGTGGAAGTTAGTATGTGAGTAATGAAGTGCTCGCAACGGAAACCCTCGCAAGTTATCAAGTCTTAATCCTTGTTTGTGTGGAAGTTAGTATGTGAGATCGACCAAATGAGACGTGACATATTAAAAGTAACAGAGTCTTAATCCTTGTTTGTGTGGAAGTTAGTATGTGAGAGAGTGATAATATCACCTTTACAGTGGCAAGTGATGCAGTCTTAATCCTTGTTTGTGTGGAAGTTAGTATGTGAGTTTATCAGACCTTGACGCAGAATTAAGCGTATGTCTTAATCCTTGTTTGTGTGGAAGTTAGTATGTGAGACAATAAAACAACAATATGGAAAAGAGAAATAATATAAAGTCTTAATCCTTGTTTGTGTGGAAGTTAGTATGTGAGTCAACGTATTATTCTCTCCCTGCATCGATGCAGACTTGTCTTAATCCTTGTTTGTGTGGAAGTTAGTATGTGAGTTACTCACACTGAGTAAGAGTGGAGAGAAAGATATTTAGTCTTAATCCTTGTTTGTGTGGAAGTTAGTATGTGAGATGTATAAGAATGCAAAGGGAATCACTTTTATAGAAAGGGTCTTAATCCTTGTTTGTGTGGAAGTTAGTATGTGAGATTCCCAACCCAAAGAACTACCCTGATGTAAACCACAAGGGTCTTAATCCTTGTTTGTGTGGAAGTTAGTATGTGAGCAATTGACAAAGTTAGGTATCAAGTTTATGGGAGTGTCTTAATCCTTGTTTGTGTGGAAGTTAGTATGTGAGGATATTTCACATCCAGCCAGATGCTCTTCACCAGACCAGTCTTAATCCTTGTTTGTGTGGAAGTTAGTATGTGAGACGAATTGTTTAACTTTTAATTTTTAATTATATGGATGTCTTAATCCTTGTTTGTGTGGAAGTTAGTATGTGAGCATACCAAGAAGCAAAGTATAATGATAGACAGGAGCATATGTCTTAATCCTTGTTTGTGTGGAAGTTAGTATGTGAGATAGTATGTTTTTATTGTAGATGTTATGATGTTATTGTCTTAATCCTTGTTTGTGTGGAAGTTAGTATGTGAGACACATCAACAAGAAATCGAAAACACCCGTGTGGGTGGGTCTTAATCCTTGTTTGTGTGGAAGTTAGTATGTGAGGGAGATAAAGATTATGGATAAAGGTAATTTGATTATAAGTCTTAATCCTTGTTTGTGTGGAAGTTAGTATGTGAGTCATTCTGTTTATATGTCAGTAAACATGGAATGAGAGGTCTTAATCCTTGTTTGTGTGGAAGTTAGTATGTGAGAATTGTACAAAAAGATGACAAATAATAATGTATTATTAAAGTCTTAATCCTTGTTTGTGTGGAAGTTAGTATGTGAGGCTCCCCTGTAATGGGGGAGCACAACAAAAAAACAATATGTCTTAATCCTTGTTTGTGTGGAAGTTAGTATGTGAGACCCGAATATGACATACGTACAGATAGGTTTGCAATGGTCTTAATCCTTGTTTGTGTGGAAGTTAGTATGTGAGACGCTCTAAAAGTCGGTTGCAAAGTAGAATATAACAAGGTCTTAATCCTTGTTTGTGTGGAAGTTAGTATGTGAGAGATATACAATGAACAAATTATAATAATAAAAAAAATATGTCTTAATCCTTGTTTGTGTGGAAGTTAGTATGTGAGACCTTGATGAGGTGGCGCAAGTCGCCTTGCTTGTCGATGTCTTAATCCTTGTTTGTGTGGAAGTTAGTATGTGAGCCGGTCATCTCTTCGAAGACTACTACGATGGTGTTATCAAGTCTTAATCCTTGTTTGTGTGGAAGTTAGTATGTGAGAGGCATTACCTCCACCGGATGTGTCATCACCAACAATGTCTTAATCCTTGTTTGTGTGGAAGTTAGTATGTGAGTAAATTAATTTTTTTTATGAATGAAAAAATTGATACAGTCTTAATCCTTGTTTGTGTGGAAGTTAGTATGTGAGATGACAAAGAATATTCATACGATGAAATAGAACAGTCTTAATCCTTGTTTGTGTGGAAGTTAGTATGTGAGTGTTTAAAACATGTTGTCTTCCTGTGGAAACAGGAAAGTCTTAATCCTTGTTTGTGTGGAAGTTAGTATGTGAGTGTACCTCCTTTAAAGGAGGTAAAGCAGGCATTTTTATGTGTCTTAATCCTTGTTTGTGTGGAAGTTAGTATGTGAGAATTTAAATAATTTTATCATGAATGAAAAAATCGATGTCTTAATCCTTGTTTGTGTGGAAGTTAGTATGTGAGTAACAACAAATAAAGGAGGTAAGTATGGTAATATATTGTCTTAATCCTTGTTTGTGTGGAAGTTAGTATGTGAGGGGATAGCAAGCTATCCTTGAAGTCTCTATTTAAAAGTCTTAATCCTTGTTTGTGTGGAAGTTAGTATGTGAGTGGACTAATTTAAAATGATTAAAACGGAAAAAGAATATGTCTTAATCCTTGTTTGTGTGGAAGTTAGTATGTGAGTTAATCAAAGAGTAGAGTATAGAAAAAACACATCTAAGTCTTAATCCTTGTTTGTGTGGAAGTTAGTATGTGAGTGCAAAGGAAAAATCGAATATTAGATGCAATAGGTGTCTTAATCCTTGTTTGTGTGGAAGTTAGTATGTGAGTGTAATTTTTTTACTGCTGGATGGCTTGACAAACAGGGTGTCTTAATCCTTGTTTGTGTGGAAGTTAGTATGTGAGTATAATTTCTTTGCTGATGAAAAGCATTTGAAAAATATGTCTTAATCCTTGTTTGTGTGGAAGTTAGTATGTGAGCGCGCGCCAAAAGAGCAAACAGAGGTGGAAAAATTAAGTCTTAATCCTTGTTTGTGTGGAAGTTAGTATGTGAGGCGCGGACGTTGAAAAGTTACGTCGCGTGTGCGCGGCGTCTTAATCCTTGTTTGTGTGGAAGTTAGTATGTGAGCTTGCAGTAGTCGAGCGCTTCGAACGTTTTACACACCGTCTTAATCCTTGTTTGTGTGGAAGTTAGTATGTGAGAATTGATATTGTAACTTTGCGCGCGTTTTTCAAAGAGTCTTAATCCTTGTTTGTGTGGAAGTTAGTATGTGAGCACGCATGAATATTGAAGACTTAAAAAGACAAGTAAGTCTTAATCCTTGTTTGTGTGGAAGTTAGTATGTGAGGAATCCGATTACAATCATAAATGAAACAGAAAATAAGTCTTAATCCTTGTTTGTGTGGAAGTTAGTATGTGAGAGCGGTTACTATGCTCAGATAGGGTCAAGCGGTGACTGTCTTAATCCTTGTTTGTGTGGAAGTTAGTATGTGAGTCAAATGGAAATTGAAACCTCAAGAGTAGGAGGTTTTGGTCTTAATCCTTGTTTGTGTGGAAGTTAGTATGTGAGAAGACGGCAACGCGATCCGAACGGAAAAATCAACAAAAGTCTTAATCCTTGTTTGTGTGGAAGTTAGTATGTGAGAATAAAAAAGTTTACGCTTGGTTCCCGAAATCACGTACCGGTCTTAATCCTTGTTTGTGTGGAAGTTAGTATGTGAGAAATCAATTCAAACAAATATTCAGCGTATATTGGTCAAAGTCTTAATCCTTGTTTGTGTGGAAGTTAGTATGTGAGAATACGATATTAGAACTGATAGGTTTGCAATGGCACAGTCTTAATCCTTGTTTGTGTGGAAGTTAGTATGTGAGTTTCTTCACGTACCCTTGTAAAGTGAAGAAAGGTTCAGAGTCTTAATCCTTGTTTGTGTGGAAGTTAGTATGTGAGTTTATGGTTGAAAAAATTAATACTGCTGCTACGGCAGCGTCTTAATCCTTGTTTGTGTGGAAGTTAGTATGTGAGATCAAGCTGGGTGTACTACCTTTAAAGGTAGTAGAGTCTTAATCCTTGTTTGTGTGGAAGTTAGTATGTGAGTTATTTACTTTTAAAGGTAGGAGATTGGAAAAATGAAAGTCTTAATCCTTGTTTGTGTGGAAGTTAGTATGTGAGCTTTTAATCAAAGCAGAAAATTTATATCAACAATGGGTCTTAATCCTTGTTTGTGTGGAAGTTAGTATGTGAGATTGTGGAAAGAAACGGAAATGTAATATTTAATTACAGTCTTAATCCTTGTTTGTGTGGAAGTTAGTATGTGAGTAAAATAGGCATGCAGATGAGTAAAGTACTGTTTGTCTTAATCCTTGTTTGTGTGGAAGTTAGTATGTGAGAACGAAATTAGTGCTATTAACACCTCATCGGGCGAATTGTCTTAATCCTTGTTTGTGTGGAAGTTAGTATGTGAGTGTCAAATAAATAAAAGTTTAATCTTTAAAAATAAAAAGTCTTAATCCTTGTTTGTGTGGAAGTTAGTATGTGAGATGTACATGACTCTGAACAGAAACTACACAAAGAAGTGTCTTAATCCTTGTTTGTGTGGAAGTTAGTATGTGAGCAAGGAAATATTAATCATACTGCAATAGGTAAACAAGTCTTAATCCTTGTTTGTGTGGAAGTTAGTATGTGAGAGCATATTGTATAACTTGTTGTTATTCACAGAAATATAGAATATTCCTCTGAAAATTTTATCAAAAAAACGTACCTCTATACTCTTTTACAAAGATACGATTATTTTTTGTTTATTCAATATTAGATTTAAAAAAATATGTCAAAGATCGTATTATTTTTTTACTAAAAAAATAGCGTTGTTTTGGATTGAGTAATTATATCAATATCTATATTCTGTCCGATAATTTTCATCGATCGTAAATAATCGGATGTAATAGGCACTACTAATATACTATCTTGATTGTCGTATGCAGCCTGAACTTCTGTTAAATCATTCCGTATTTCTTGATATGTTTCCATACTTAAGTTAGCAAGAAAGATAGATTTTTGTACTCTTGTACAGCCTTTTTTCTCAAGATATTTTACTATATATCTTCTTACTTTATTACTCTCTATGTCATACATTACAAAAAATAGCATATTCGTACTTTTTCTATTACTGTTTGCAATACCAAGTATACACGATACCCTTTCATTAATATCTAATAATTTCTCCCAATCTTCTAATTCCCTATTGGGGGATTTGCCTAATTTATTACAATCGTCTTTTAACCGATGTAATGCTATTAGATAGTCTTTTGCATTCTTTGTTCTTCCCACTATTCTTTTCTATTCAAATAATTAATTATCAATTGTTGAAGTAGCTCGTTTAATTCTTTATCAGTTCCTCTTCGTGGTGACATCACTACAGAATACCCTCTTTTTCCATAAAATAGGTTGCATTCGGCATATTTTTCATTTACTTTTACTTTTATCTTCTTTCCATAATTAATATCACTTATCTCAAGAATTACTATTTTTAAATCTGATAAAAACTGTTTTAAATCTTCTATTATCTGATTTAATTGTTCAGGTACATAGACATTTTTTTGTACTTGCTTTTGTTTTAGTAATCCCAATACTTCTTTTATTTCCGTAATAGTGTTTTTATCTGGCTCTTTTTCTATTTTAGCAATTATGGAATTATTATTTTTGTCTTCTTTTAATATCTCTCGTTTAGTGTCAAATAAATCGGAAATATTATTAACATCAATAATATTTTCTAATATTACTTCATCTGCATTAGGGTTATAATACGCATTGCTATCATGTGATAAAAAACATGCCCTCGTTACATCGCTCGTCTTACTATCTAAAATATCCTGAATATTATATGTACTTGCAAACGTCTGTATAAATTTTTTATAAAAAACTTGGAATATACCGGCATCATAGCATCTTTCTTTTAATTTAAATAGCAATTTTAACCCATCATTACTTGGAGAAATATAACATAATACTACTCTTGAATCTTGTATCAACTTTGATTTAAGTTCCATCAAATTCAAATTTGCCGATGATATATGGTCTATATCTATTACGAAATATGAGATGTGGGCAAAATTTTCGGTTTTTCTCAATGCAGGATTAAAACAACCGCACACAAAATATGGAAGTTGCACTTTTAATGCATGATATTTCTTTTCGTCTACTCTGCGTATTGTACGTAATGTCGTTATCAAACGTTCTAAATCGGAAGGAAAAGTACGTACTAATTTATATAATTCTTCTATAGATATCGGGCTTAAGATGTCTGAATTTGACCTAATATTTACTCCTTTATATACCATAGTTTTTTAATTATATATTATACTTCTTAAATTTTTGAGCTAAACTTTGAGCATATAGTTGAATATGTGTTTCTCGCGTACGTGATAATCCATTCAACTCTATTATTTCATTAAAATAATCGTTTATTGATTGAATTATTATCCGTCTTCCTAAATTTTCTAACCATATACCTCCATTTGCTGCTACTGAATAATAGTCATCTGTAATTACATTTTGACATGCCAAATCATACACTATGTAATCTACCCAAATTCGGAATATTTCAATAATGTCATAAACCAAAACAGGTCTGTTATACTCATCACGATGTAAAATACCTATATATGGGTCAATGCCGGCTTGAATTAATGCAGATTCTATTTTCCCATATAATATTCCATATCCGTAATTTAAAAAAGCATTAACAGGATCTCTTGCCGGATGTTGTGTGCGCTCTCTAAATTTCAAATAATCAGGTAACACAATATTTAATGCTTCAAAATAAATTTTTGCCGATGCACCTTCCCATCCTCTTAATTCCGCTGCTACATCTTTTACGGACATAGCTTCTAAAGATTTAATTTTATCTCTATAAACCTCCAAACGATGTACGTTACTCTCTACGTATTTTTTATCTTCTAATGAATAACACATCGTCATTATCATTGCTTGCTGATTGTCTATCTTTTTTATTATTATATTTTTAATCCATTGAACGGCATCTTTTGATAGTGAGAAATTCAATTGACCTTTGCGAATAGTTGATATTGAACCATATTTCGGACTCCATATCCTGCCTAATGGATTTCCGCTTCGATCAATAAACACAACCGGTATTTCATTCTCTATTGCAAGTAATGCCGCGTTACTGGTAATACTTGCTCCTTTTGATATTTGTATATTAGTTACTTTATCTACAGGAATTCGCTGTCGTTCTTTGCCTTTAGTTACAATAAATGCATTATTTTCTATGTTTAGATTTGCTCCGAATGTAGATAAAACCAGTTCCATAAAATACTATTCGTATATTCTGAATCTTTCAAATTTGAAGATAACATTCTTTGATCCATTACCTAAATCGGTAACGGTTCGAACTGAAGTAGAAGCAACGCAAGTGATTCCGGCAGATTGTAATTTTTTTACTAATTGTACTGTAAATGTCATTTCTCCCATTAAGTGTACCGTAATATCAGATACATTTTCCGCTTTTGAAATTATTATATCGTAATATTTATTTACTAAATCAGAAATTGCTTTCTCGTCTGCCAAAGGATTTACTACCGGGAAATCAATATCAATAATTTCGCCATACTTCTTTGCTTCATTAATTTGATTTTCGTCCCAATTGTTTGATCTGTGGTTAGATAAATTTATAAATACTTTCATAATAAGTCTTGAATATTTTTTGCTTGTAAAATTTGTTGTTTATCTATTAATTTAATTTTTGACACTTCTGCTCTATTAATATTTACAATCATGCTTCTCTCATTGTTTTGTGGATAAGCACTATTTCGGATATACTCTTTAAAATCCGTTAATGTAAAAATATATGATTTTGCAAATAATCCGAATTTAGTTTTTAAAGCATCAGACTTATAAATTGTTTCTCCTAATATATTTTGTATTTTTTCTTTCGTCTCTAATATTATATTACCATTTTTATCTTTCTTCTCTTTCTGTACTTTAATAATATTTATAATAGATGTTTTACACTCAATAACATAGAGCGAATTATTATAAATAAACATTACGTCTATTTCATTTTCAACTTGATTTTGTTTAGGCTCAACATCAATTAATGATTTTATTGAATTAAGTTCCTTTGTCTCTGAATTTGAATATATTTTTGCACCTACTAAAATTTCATTATCAGATAAGTTTAAATCCGATTTAACAATACTGCCAATATACTCTTCAAACCATTCTCCGGTAAGATAATTGATTTCCAAAGAGTTTAATTTTCCTTCTTCTTTTGGTGTATAATCAATGTCTATAAGGAAATTATGCAATTTATTATAATTTTCATTGGATATATTTCTATTTCTAAAATTTCTCAGTAAAATTAAGTCTTCTTTATGGCTATCAAATACTCCATCACAATATTTTTCAAAAATTATTTTTGTTTGCTCTTTTGATATTCCACTACTCTCAGTTTCTTGTATGCGAAAACCATATCCTATTAGATATTCTTTCAATGAAATAGATTGTGTGAATTTATGTTTTTGATTTGTAGGTTGCAATTGATAATATTCCAAGGCTTTATTATTTCCGGGTATATAATATATTTCCGCTTTATCATTATTTTTAAACCAATCAAATACAGCAAGTTCCATCATTTTAGTACCTCCGGTAATGTTTACGACTATCTTATCATAATACAAAAAATCATATTGAGAAATAGCTTCTTTTATATCTATATACGAGTCGTGGGAAACTATTGTCCTATTTACATTATCAATACCGGTTGCATCTACTATATGATTAACAATACCTTTTTTTTCCATCGATTCGGTAGTAATCATCAAATAATCACAATCATTATTTATTACTTTTACCTCTTTAATCAACTGAATATTTGGTAATGTTTGGTCACTTATCAAACTAATTAATATCGTTTTTTTCATAATATTACATATTAATGTTAAACAGCTCACTATCAAGTTTTATGCTCAGTGCTTTTTCATGAGTCATTCCCATGTTTTCATCTTGTAAAGAGAATGTCAAAATATTGTGTTCATTACATTTCTGTTTTGCAGAATCACTCATCTTAGCATCAGTTATAAAAATACCTTTACTTCCGGTACCTCCATAATTTTTAATAACACTTGCAAATTTATCAATATCAGTAATGTTATTTATTTGTGTTTTACATTCTACAAATAATATTTTTGTACCTGTATTGACAATTATATCCACTTCATTCTTAGAAACATCATGTTTAAATGGGAATACACAATTCAAAATCAGTTCTTTACATTTACTCCATTTAGATAATAATTCTGCAATACGATATTCAAACCATCCCGAATTAAAGGCCAATTCAATAACGTGTGGTGATGATAGTGAATAATCTATTTGTTTTTGTTTTTTTATCAAACTAATTTTTACTGAAGGTTCATTGTCTGAGTCTCCTTTATTCCACTCCACAAAAGAACCGGATGGTAAATCGAAACGGCCGGATTTATTGGCTTTTAATATGTTTTTATTCTTCTTATCCAACACAGATAAGAGTTCATTAAAATCATTATGATTATATTTTCTGATTTCATCAATTTTTGAGGCTATTTCTTTATCCTTGGAAGTATAATCACTAAACTTAATATAATTTTTATCATTAAGTGGATTACCATAAAGTTTAAAATGCATATACATGTCGAACGAGAAGTTTTGAGACCCCGTCATAGTTTTATAATCCCAAATAATATTGTTTTGATCGATATAAATTATAGAGGCATTCGGTTTATTATAAAATACTACACTAAAAAAATATGCCCATGATTTTAAACCACTTGAAATATTTATTGTTACCTCATCATCTTTATACTTATCTGCAAGTTCATTCACAGCATTAAAAATATATTTAGGAGCGGTTTCTTCAAACTTTACGGACTCGGAGTCGATATTTAACTCGTTTTGTATTACATCTTTTTGCTTTTTACTTGTAGTGGAATAAATGTATATTATCTTATCCGGATTTGTTGCACAAATTCCGATATATACAGGAGGTAATTGTCCGCCAATCAATGTAATATGAACTCTTTTCATCGTTGAAAGTTTTTTTAGTATGCCTACAATTATTTATAGGCATACTTATGTTTTTAATCAATAATTGATAGTTTTATAAAGCCGAGAACGTCAGGATATGATTCAATTCGACGAGTTTTTGGGAATGGGTATCCATCATATTTTTTAGGATCTCTTAAAATTGGAACTATTTTATGGTTAAACCAATCATATTTTTCCAACCATGCCCCGGTTGTAAATCTCCATCCTGACGCATGACCTAACTTAAGAATACATTCTTTATCATCTTCACAAGCATCAATATCCTCTAATATATCATTTAATTTATTAATATAATCAACAGCCCCATCTTTATCTTTTGAAATATCTTCCCAAAATTTGATATCCTCTTCTATTAATTTTTTAGTATGTTGATTAACTGTCTTAAAAATTGAAGATAATGATTCCATCTCTTTAGGCAAGGAAATATTTTTTGTTTTGGAATTTTGTTGTAAAGCAAAATTATATCTATCTAAATCAAATGTAATATTACATTCTGCTTCTTGATCATACGATATTACTTCAATAATCTGCTCTTTAGAATCATCTTGTAAATTATCGTTTTTATTTCGAATATTTAGATTTATCATATGAATGACAAATTCAGAGCCTTTATTAAAAATAACATCTCCTACACGTAAATATTTTAAAAGGCTGTTTTGAATACCTCCCAAAATTTCATTTTCAACATTTTTTGAAGTAAGATCTTTTTTCTTTAATGATAAAAAATCTTTATTTTTGTCTTTCAACAAATTATATTCATTAATGTTGTTTTTTTTAATAATGGATGTCATCAATGCAGTTCGAATAGCACCCTTTATCGAACTTCCAGGGATATAAGGATTTCCAAAACCATCATGGATACATTCTTTTAATTCATTTTTTTCTCTTATTTTTTTCTTATATATTATTTTATATTCATCATCATCCTCAAAATTATTATATAAATGTATTTGACGAATACAATAATCTATAGGAAAGGCATTTTTCCCTATTCTCCGGATAAATTGTTTTATATCTTCTCGATTTTCAATAGCAGATACCCAATAATCAAGCTTTTCTAATCCAATAATATCCAATACTTTTTTAGGATCTATAATATAAATATCATTACCATCAATAATAAAATCGGAATTTTTCCGCAAAATATTTCCATTACCTATATGTACGGACCTAATTGTAGTTACTTTTACTCTACTCATAATATCACAATTTTACAGGTACAACAAAAGGTTTTCCACTACGATATACACAATGCATAGTATCATCATTCCACTCCGGACGTAAATCAACTACTTTACCTGATAATGTTTGTGTTGTTGCAAATACTGACCCGGGACCAAACATATAGATAGATTTTTTACGAAGGTGACGAAACTGTTCATATTCACTTCCGGATATATAACCACCACGAAGATGTAAATCGTATTTGGATTTTTCCAAATCAATACTATTTAATTCATCCTTTGTAGGAATATACATTGAAAGAATCATTGATGATGTTGGATTTTGAATAGTAGGTAGTATATCTATATCTATAAATTCAACGTCAAATTTACCTCCACCTATATTTCTATCCGTACCTACACCATTGTCGGAAAGCATAGAGAATAGCTCTTTGAATATATTTATATTATCTTCTTTGCAAGATAATATACAATATAAACCGGCATTTACTCTAAAGTATGTCCAATCAAAAAAGAAAGGAGACGCATTTTCATTTTCTTCTCTAGGAACGCAAACTCTCTCATTTACTTGAGATTTATATGGAGATTTAAAATTTAAAAATCCTTTTGATATCAAAAAACTACCTTGTAATTGATTTCTTTCAATAGTCAGAGTTGTTCCATCTACTAAAGATTGCCATATAGTAGATTCTATATATTTTATCTTCTTTAAATCTTTACGATAGAGATGTTCTTCTTCTTTGTCTACATTAATATTTAACTTAGCATTCGGAGCCGGAAGAAAAAAAATATCATCAATGAAAGGAAATGCGGAACTGACTATGAAAGAATTAATAAACTTCTCTACTCCATTACTATCTATTTGAATAGCGTATATCGAGGCTAAGGCAGAGGAAATCACATCACTCTGCAACACAGTTGCAGAGAAATCGTAATTCTCCCTTCCGGTACCGATATGCAATGGGGATAGATTTTTAAATTTAACTATTAATTGCTTCATAATCAATACAATTTTTCTCAGTTTTAGAATAAGAAATTTTTACTTGACCATAACCACGAGAACCATGCCCACCGAGATAATCATCATGAAGCATTTTAATTGCTGTTTCAAGAGTATTTTGTAATTGTATTTCATCTTCTATTTCATCTTCAAAGATATTTAATACCATATTTAATGAAAATTCTGCTCCGGAAGGAACACGTTCAATAGTTCTTGGTCCAGCTAGTGATGCAGTACCAGTTACTCTATCTATTGATACCTCGGTTTTGCTCTCTGTATATAGTAAATCAGTATTTTTAAAATCATTTTCTTTCCCTTCTATAATTAATTCTGAATCTCTAACAATCAATCTAGAACATCTTTTACTTCCAACTCCAAATAATTTACCTGATTCTGAATTAATATCATCAGATTTACTTATTCCATTTTTAATTTCTATTAAAGAACGTAATTTACCTTTTAATGAACTACCCGGTATATAAGGTTTCATATTAATAGGATTACGAACAACAAAATTATCAGGACCACCAATATTTAAAGCAGCATTTGTACCTCCTATATGCAAACCGGTTAAGACTGTGATTTTACCAGTATATAATATTTTTTTTACTAATTTATGTGCCATAATAAAATCTATTTTATTGTTAATATTAAATTATTTTCCTCCATAATATCTATGAAATGCAATTATTGCTTCCATTAAATTACAGTAATTATCAAATGTTTGATTATCTATTACATAATCTTCACTACATTTGTAAATATTAAAAAGAACATTTAATGCTTCTTTTATTTCTTGCTTACTTTCACGACCTATTACATAGGCAAATCTAGCTTTTAATAAATAAAAAGAATATTTTTCACTTTCAAAATTATGTTTTGATTGAATTCTCTTAATTTCACCATACAAATTACGAATTTTTGTAGTATTTAATCTTGGATTCTTCTTGCCATTATCAAAATAAATAGCTGTAAACTTACCTACTTTATCGGCATAATCAATCATCTCATGCGTAGCTCCATTACGTATCCAATCTGATTTAAAATCATTTTTCAATTGGGATACAGATACTTGGTTATTAAAATCTGGCATAATTATAAATATTTTAATTGTTATTACTTTTATTACTTCGATATTCAAGTTCTGCCCAACGAGCTGCAAAAGCCCACAGTTCTATTGGGTGATATTCTGTATTTATTTTCGTATTATTCAATACATTTCTATTATTACTACATATTTCTTTGATACAATTATCTATTAATGCATTTACATCAAAATCATTATCTCTGGATTTAAATCTACTCATATCATAGGTTAACATCCAAAATACTTTTGGTACTGTAATTTTATGATTTTCAACTTTTGCATTTTGGAAATAATTCAATATCTTAGAAACAAATGATTTAGGCAATTTTTCGGCAGATAGAAGATATAAAATCTTATCCTTTAGATTTTTAATAACAGGATATTCTTCGTCCCAATTCATTGCAAAATCCATAAATGAAATAGAATTCTTGCATTTATCTGCTACTGTGTGGCTCTTTGCATTTTTTTCTTCAACATCGCTCTCATCAGCTCCTTTCATAATAGGATATGATGGTGATAATAATGCGATACCTCCTGACAAAGAAAATGCTTTGTTACCACAAGTAAATTCTGCAAATTTATTTTTTATCTCTTCTGCCATTCTTATCATTACTTGCCAATCGCCTAAAATAAATACATCATCCCCACCACTATATACAATGAATGATTTTGTACTATCAATTCTCTTCCATATTGTATTTAAATATCCGGAAAAGAAATAATCGAAAGAACGGCTTAATGCTGCATATCTTGATAATGTAGCTCTACCTTTTTGAATGCCATCTTGAAAAATACTACCAAGATTATCAACGTCCATCCTTAATACACCCATTCTTGTAAAAGCATCATTATCAATATTATTACACATATCTTCATAAATCTTTTCTTCTACTTCATTTCCACCATAAAATTCAAGACTAAAGATATTATTCACACCTCCAAGTGCAGGTAGCATAAAATCACATTTTTCATTATGCCCGTTAAGTGTAATAACAGTTACATTATCGGCAGAATCTTTAAGTTTTCCTTTTTTATCTTCTATATCTTTTTCACTTAAGAAATAATATGTAATACCTAAATTCAATGGTGAGATATGACGTTTATCTTTCCAATATTTAAGTTCTTCACCCTCATTTAATACTATATAATCAGTATCTTTTAATTTAGTACCTAATCTAATCTGATCTACTGTAACTTGTTTTAAAGGTTTTAATTTACCTTCTGAATATTTTTTTTCATTATTATTAAATTCTTCTCCTGTAATAATATCTCGTTCTGCATCTCTACCATTCATTATAGGTACAAAAAAGCTTTCGTAATTTTCTTTTATCATCGAGGAGAATTTGTTTTTCTTTTTATTATCTCGTTTATCAAATAGAGCTTTCCAAACGCCGGATATGTTTTCTGACTTATTATCCAAATATAATGCATCTTCTGATAATTCTACATAATCAACCGCAACAAATAATGTAGTACCATGAGCTTCAAATAATTTTTGCTCTATTTTTGATATAGCAGATTGTAATTTATCAATAACATATTTCGTATTAGGTGCCAATATATAAAAGCTGCCTCCTGAATTATATATTATATTAGCTTGGAAAAGGTTCAATTCCTTTAAAATATATCTAACAATTGAATCTGATAACAAACGAAGATAAAAAGAACGACCTTTTAGATTTTTACCTGCATATTTTGATACTATTTGATAGATATATGATTGTATTCCACTAAAATCACCTCCAATTAACAAAAATGGTTTTTTACCTTTTTCTTTTGATTGTTGATAATCATAAAGAGATACTGCCAATGCGGCTGTTGTTTTTAAATGATCATACAATGATACATCAGGAAAATTTATTGTACTGGATGGTATGCATGATGTATATTTTTGCAATAAATTAAGAAGCGTTTCTGCAAAAGCACGATATGTATCTGCTTGAATAAATTTAAATTCTGCTATAAATTTTTCCCATAATGATTTATAATCCGGTTCTGAATTAAATGCTGATTTAGGGAAAGAATTTTTATCATCAAGGCTCAATTCATGAATAGGTAAATGCTTCCAAGACGTTTTGTTTGATATTTCTTTAGAATCTAATTTAATAGTTTCTAATATAGAAATCATTCTTTTCTTTTTAAAGGCATCCCAACCTTTTTCTTCTTCATCTTGTGCATCTCGAAAGGCTGTATCCGAGTCTCTATCCATACCTGAAGATAGGCAGTCGGCTTTCTTGATTATTTTACCTAATTCTGATAATTGGTCTTTTGCCAAGTGATGTCCGGCTGCCAAGTTCATTAAATTGTCTTTTTCAGACAAATCAGTAATTGCAAGATTTTTAAAGACATCATTAAAATCATCTATAAACTGTGCTGTCCATAACACGTGCTTATGTGAATAATTTCCTTGAGTTACCGGACAAAAAACCGATTCCTGTTTACTAAAATTCTTTAAATATTTACTGGAAGATACACTTCCCGTATCAGCTCTTTGATAAAATTTCCCTATATCATGCAATAATGCAGCAAGATAAATGTGTTCTCTTATTTTATCATTCATGATTAATATTATTATATTGTTTGACAATTCCAAAACCGTGACTCACTCCTTTCCCTAATCCAATATAATCAAATAAGTATATGTTTGTATTAAACTTAAGGTCAAAAGAGTGCATCCTTACTCCTTTAAACATATATGTTTTCTCATCAATAATCTCGGTAATTTTACACGTAATCTCTTTTTCTATATGAACATTTAAACCAGTACACATTGATAATATATTACCTATCAATAATTTTTCAAGCATTGATATTTTTTCTACTACTCCCTCTAAATCATTGTATTCTTTGTAATTATCTGAGTTAAATGGCAACCATTTTCTTATGGTATAAGTAAAAGTATTATTCCATGTCTGTATAATCCATTGATTTGCTTTAACGGAATCTATAGTAAAATTTTTTTCATTTTTACCTATTCGTAAATTAAAATCGGCACCTGCAAAAAAATTACCTATTGCTTCTGTCCCTTCTCCTAAACAGATGATTGCAGCTTTACCTTTTATACGTTTATATTGTATCAGTGGATATTTATATCTCAATCCATTCTCCAGATGATTATGAAATAATGTAATGTTTTGTGGTACTTTACTTATTATTGCACCTCTGAATTCAGGTAATTCAGAAAATAAAATATCATCTGCAAATCGTATTTGTAAAATGGAGGTTCTATCTATCATATTATAAATCAATTCGTTTATTTAGTATGAAACTATTTATTTTTATTATCTAAAACATTTCAAATTTATATAAAATATTTGTAACTAAAAAATATTTCATATAATATTTTTTATGTGTTGCAAAGATAAAAATATTATATGAAACAACTATTATCATCATTAAATAATAATGGTACCAAAATACTTGGTACCATTATTTATATCTATTCATAATATTTATAACTCTATCTCTAATTGTATTTCTTATAGATATAGGTTCTATTATTTCAATATCATCACCCATTTGTAATATTCTTCCTATCATCTCATTATTTAATTCTACATTAATTTCTATTTCACCATAATCTTTGTTACTTTCTTTATTATAGTATTTTATTATCTTTTGAGAATAATGAAGAGGCTTGGTTTGCATTAACATAAATGTATAATAAGAATAAATTCTTATAACTACCCTCTCTGTTTTAGATTTATCGTAATGACTTACTCCTATTATATTATTGAAATAATTTTTATAATAATCTTTGGGAGGATGGTAATAAGTTGCTGATTTATCCACTTTTTCAATTTTTACAATTCTATCTACAGCAATATTAAATGCCAATTCAGGATAGCGATTTTCGGCATGACCTAAAACAAACCACCTTCCGTTAAATTCTTTTATTATGTGAGGATGAAAATGTATTGTTATTTGATTTTCTTCGAATGGTTTATATTCGATAAGCAATACTCTCTGTTCTTTAATTGATTCATACAAATATGGTAATAATTCTATATTTGTATATACCCTATCAACACTTGAATTTAATATCAGTTTACCTGAATTTTTAATATCTTGTATTTCTAATAAGTCAAGACTGTCTTTAAAAAAATATTCAAACCATGAGATTGGTATAAAGCCGGCAGAATCTTGGCAAAATTGCTTATATCGCCTGAAATCAGTGATTATTTTTGCTCTATACAATTCTGCTAAAGGATCGTCGTTTTCTCCTATATAAAGAAAACTCTTATTACGATTATTTCCCTTTATTTGTATACTATTTTCTCCACATTTTAACGTAATCAACTTAACGATATCTGTAAATGCTTTTTTTAATTCTCCGTAATGCTCACATTTAGATAATGGAATTTCCAACTCTTCTGCAGATGAAATGCATAACTTTTCTTTCATTGCGTCTGTGTAAGATATCCATTCTCTTTTAATTAAATGGCGATAGATAATACGCACAAATATTGCATAATAACTATCGCCATCAAAAATATTCTTTCTATATGACATAATAAATGCCTTTTAAATACAATTAAAATAGTGGTGTCGGGTATTCGCCTTGTTGGATGAGGGTGTTGAGTTTGTCGACTACGGTAGTGCGGTCTTCGGCGTAGGTGACTCCGAACCATTTGGAGGTGGTATCGAGTACTTTTACTTTGGCGATGCCTTGATTGATAAGGTTATTTACTACGGTTGGTATATAAAACTCGGCTTTATCGGTATGTAATTTTTCTTTTAAAAACTCTACAAAATAGTTTTCGGAATACTCGAAATAATCCGGAGTGAAGCCCCACATATTCATAGATACAAGGGTGTCTTCGCCAAGAGCTGTCTCTACTCCGTTTTCCGTATTTGTAATCACTCCATCTTTGCGCTTGATAGATGTATGCTCTACTACGGTTGTAAGATAGCCGGATGAATCTTTGGAGCATACTCCACGACTCACCGTGCCACTCTCACTGAGTGTGTTACCGACATAATACCCTACCATGCAATATGAATTTTTTTTGTTTTCCATAGATATCAGCTCTGATGCCAATACTTCAAAACTGTTTCTGCCATAAAAATCATCTGCATTAATCACTGCAAATGGCTCGTTAATGATATCTTTGCCCATCAATACAGCATGATTAGTACCCCATGGTTTTGTTCTTCCTGCAGGACAGGTAAAGCCTTCCGGTAATTTATCTACCGACTGAAAACAAACGTCTACAGGTATGTGATTTTGATATTTACTTAATACTATTCTGCGAAAGTCTTCTTCAAAATCTTTCCGAATTACAAATACTATTTTTCCAAATCCCGCACGAATTGCATCATACACAGAGTAATCCATTATAGTTTCTCCATTCGGGCCTAATGTGTCAAGCTGTTTTAATCCGCCATATCGGCTTCCCATGCCCGCTGCTAAAATAAATAATGTTGGTTTCATCTTTTATGTTATTTTTTTGTATCTGCAAAGTTAATAATTTTTTACTAATGGCAACTATAATTATATCGATTATTTTTTGCTTATCAAAAATTTATTTATATTTTTGTTGCTCAATAATATTACTATATGAGGCATATATGTTTTTTAGTTTTATTGCTTTTGTTCATTAATACGAATACAATTTCTCAAACGATGAAGATAATGACTTATAATGTTGAGAATCTGTTTGATACTCAACATGATGAGGGTAAGAATGATTATGATTTCCTACCTGATTCTAATAGAAAATGGAACAATACTCGCTATTACAAGAAGATTCATGATGTGATGAAAACTATCACTAATATTGGTGGATGGGAGCCTCCGATGTTGGTGGGTTTATGCGAAATAGAGAATGATAATGTGTTGGATGCTCTAACAAAAAATCCGCCTTATGCTAATTTAAATTTCAATTATATACATTTTGAAAGTCTTGACAATAGGGGTATAGATGTTGCCCTTCTATACAATTCCGATTTGTTTTCTCCTTTACATTCCGAACCTATAAGGGTACAACTTGATGATGGCACTTTCAGTCGCGACATTCTTTATGTAACAGGTACGGATTATCTTGGAGATACTCTTCATATTTTTCAAGTTCACTTCCCTTCACGCCGTGAGGGTGAATTTGCTACAATTTCAAATAGAGTTACTGCGGCTACTATATTAAAGGAGCGTATCGACACTATCTTTTTTAACAATCCTGATGCCGGTATTATCATTATGGGAGATTTTAATGATAATCCTTCTGATTTTTCTCCTACCACTATATTGGGTGCGAAACCTTATAATTTAGCAAAATTTGAAAACAATTCGCTATACAATCTCTGTTGGGATGGTTATATGTATGAAGATAAAGATGAGGGAACTTATTTCCATAATGGTGAGTGGGATTGCCTCGACCAAATTATTGTATCAGGGGCTCTGTTAAATGGTAAATTGAAAATAAAATTCCATAAACATGCCAAGATATTTAACCCTACTTGGCTTGGTAAATGGAATAAAAAAATTAATGCCAACGTGCCTAAAAGAACCTATGCAGGACCTCATTATATGGGTGGAACAAGCGATCACTACCCTATCTATGCCGATTTTTCCGAAACAATTATTATTGAAGAATAGTTGTTGTATCAAAATAATTAATTATCTTTGCATATCCTTTCAACTTATAATTACTTAAATTTATTCAACTATGGCAAGTCGTAGAAAATTAAAAAAATGCGTGTATTATGTTGCCACTTCTTTAATTCAAGAGGCAATAGTATTGAATAGCCTTGTAAAAGAGTTTTCCAATACAAAAATGGATTCCATTATCAATGAGGTGGTTTTGGCTTATCGTGAAATTATGATGAAAATCAATAATCCTGAAGGTACTAATAATCCAAAAGAGATTAAAAAATATTATAATACAATTATCGAGCAATTCCAATCTGAAGTTGATAGAATAATTAAAGAATTAGAATAATAAATTTTTACTCCCGATGCAATTGTTTACATCGGGAGTACTTATATTTATATTATTATGAAAGAGAAAATATGTCCGAGATGTGGCAGAAAATTTATCTGTAATCACGAAAATATAGCTGAATGTCAATGCGCATCAGTATTGCTTAGTACCAATGCGCGTAAGTATATTGCTGATAATTACAGCGATTGTTTATGTGCCAATTGTTTAAAGGAGATTGCAGATAATTACCGATAGGTTATCTGCGTTTTTTTCTCCATGGTTTTTCCACATCTATTACAAATTCATCGAAATAATTATTCATTGGGCGAGATTGAGACTCTTTACGGCTGTCTGTTTTTCGCTCTTTTTTTCGCCCGCTATTTTTTGCGGAGAAATCTCTATTATCTCGTTCTTTTGTTCTATTTCGGTCTTTATCACCTCTTTTTGTTTTGGAAAAATTGTCTGATTTTTCGGATGATTTTTTATTTCCGGATTTTTCCGCTATAGAAATTTTGAAATTTGATGCTTCTCTATGAAAGGCTTCTAACACTAAATCCGCTTGGTCTTCGAATACATCAAAGAATGTAAATTTATTCGTTATCTCTATATCGCCTATCATTATACTCTTATCTTGTGTTACTTCGTTGATAACACCAAGTACTGAGCGTGGTGTAGCGTTCTGCTTAAATCCGTATAATATTTTGAGTCTTACCTTTTTACCTTTTTTCTTTTTCTCTGTTTTCTCTGTTTTCTCTGTTTTTAAATCGATATTAATATCTTCCGAGTCTTTGTAATAATCTACAAAACGGTTGAATTCGAGCGACACAAAGTGCGAAATAATCTCTTCTTTTGATAGATAAGATAATTTCGCAGAGATTTGTGGCATAAACACATCTATCTCTTCATTATTCACTTGTACGTTCTCCATTTTATCTATCATATGAAAGAGCTGCCGTTTGCAAACGTCCATACCTGTAGGTACCATTTTTCTTACGAACTCTTTCTTGATAATCTTTTCTATATCACGGAGTTTGTTTCTTTCTCTTGAGTGAATAATTACGCAAGATACACCTTTTTTACCGGCACGCCCCGTTCTGCCAGAGCGATGTGTATATACCTCTACATCATCTGGAAGGTTATAATTAATTACATGAGTAAGATTGCTTACGTCGAGTCCGCGAGCTGCAACATCAGTGGCTACCAGCACTTGTATGTTTTTTATACGGAATTTATTCATCACGGTATCTCTTTGGGCTTGACTTAAATCTCCGTGTAGTGCATCGGCATTATAGCCATCTTTCATTAATTTTTCGGCTACCTCTTTGGTTTCTTGGCGTGTACGACAAAATACGATACCATATATATCCGGATTCATATCCACAATGCGCTTCAATGCCAAATATCTGTTTGCGGCTTGTACCATATAGTATACGTGCTCTACATTATCCGCCCCGGCATTACGTGTACCTACTGCTATCTCCTCTGCATCATGCATATATTTTTTTGCTATTTTTGCAATTTCTTCGGGCATGGTAGCTGAGAATAATAGCGTTCGACGCGATGATGGGGTGTATTCGAGAATAGTTTCCAAATCTTCTTGAAATCCCATGTTGAGCATTTCATCGGCTTCATCCAATACAAGGAACTGAATTTCGCTCAAATCCACTTTCTCTCTATTTATCAAATCGATAAGTCGCCCGGGTGTAGCCACCAATATTTGAGGCGGAATATCGAGTTGCTTAAATTGTGATACGATATTTTCTCCTCCGTATACCGGAACGATTTTTATTCCTTTAAGTAATGATGAGTAATTTTTTAAATCGTTGGAAATTTGAATACATAGTTCTCGAGTAGGTGCTAAGATAAGAGATTGAATTTTTGTTTCGGAAGAAATTAAATTTAATATAGGCAAACCAAAAGCGGCAGTTTTTCCTGTTCCTGTTTGTGCTAATGCTACTAAATCTCTATTATTTGATAGCATGAATGGTATTACTTTTTCTTGTATCGGCATGGGATTTTCAAATCCCAATTTAGAAACAGCTTCTATTAATTCTTCGCGTAAGCCTAATTCTGAAAATGTTATCATAAATAAGTTCTAATAAAAAGTATTTTTAATTGTTCCCACAATATTTATTATATGTATCATATACATCATGTACGTATTCCACTGTATGTTTTCCGCGGAAGAAGCCATGTTTACAAATACTGTCGTTATAATATTCTTCTTGATTCTTTAATAATAAGTACTTCTCTACATTATTAAACCACACATGTGGATTGGCACCATATTTTTCGGCGAGTGCCATTGCATCAAATATATGACCGGGACCGGCATTATATCCTGCCAACACAAATTTTATTCGCTCTTCTTTATTTTCAATGACAGAGAATATCATTTCAAGTCGTTTTATATACCTTACTCCGGCTTCAATATTTAGTTCCGGATCAAAAGCAGTAACCTCATCAAGACCGAATTTTGTAGCAGTTTTCGGCATTATTTGCATTATACCCATTGCGCCTTGTGACGACATGATTGACGGATTAAAGCGCGACTCATGGTATGCCAATGATGTTAACAAGCGCCAATCCCACCCTATTACATCGGAATATTTCTTAAAATACTCATCATATGGCGATATAGATCCTGTAGGGATATATGCTTGAAACGACTCTATATAACTGTTATTATAGATATATTTATTATCCAAAATACGAAGCAGGCTCTTATTTAATGTACCACGCCACTCATTTATCGCAGTCAATAAAGAATCGGAAGATTTACGTACTGCCCAAGATTTCGGCAATTTTACACTCGCTTGCAATGAATAATCCAAATTTTGTAATTTGACATTTGCCGTTTTGGCTATATCTTCATCTACAATACAATAGTCTATCTCTCCACTCGACACCATAAGCAGCATTTTATCTATTGATACGGAATCGGGTACAAATTCGTTTATTATCCCTCCGCCTATCTCTTCGTTTATATGGCGCAATCTGGATGCATATTTACTATCCGAACGGGTGTAAACAGTGTCGCCTTTTAAATCTAAAATACTGTTTATCCGCTCTTTACGACGACGTTGAACCACAACCATATTAGAGAACTCTCTATATTCGGGGAATGATAAATATTCTAGATTTTTTCCGGAAATATGAACTCTGAATGCTATCATATCTCCTTCACCTACTACTAATTTATTTATCATATCCTCTACATTATCGGCTACAATCAACTCATATTCCAAATCGAGGTAATCTGCGAAGTTGCGCGACAAATCGTAATCATACCCGCATTCGTTGCCTTTTGTATCAACATAATATGAAAATGCACTCTGAAGTGTAATAACGCGCAATTTTCCGCGTTTAAGAATGTCGGTTAAATCATCAGACGACATAATGATATTATCCATATCTACCTCTTCTTTATTTTGTGTATTACAAGAGAAAAATATGAATAATATACTTAAAAGTAATATGAAGTCTAATGACTTATGATTCATCAACGAGTTATATTTAAATGTTTTTCAACGAACATAGTAATGATATCGATTGCAATTTTATTATTACCACCTTCGGGAATTATCAAATCGGCATATCGTTTGGTAGGCTCTATAAATTGCAAATGCATAGGTTTCAAAACCTTTGTATATCTTTTCATTACGTCTTCCGCAGTACGTCCGCGCTCTACAATATCTCGTGAAATTACACGAATAAGACGTTCATCGGAATCGGCATCCACAAAAATTTTCAAGTCCATTTGACTTCTCAAATCAGGATCGCATAGTGCCAATATTCCTTCTACAATAATTACATTTTTAGGCTCAATATGAATAGTTTCTGGTTGTCTGGTGCAAGTAAGATACGAGTATGTAGGTTGCTCAATGGCCCTACCTTGTTTTAATTGAGCTATCTGTGATGTAAGCAATTCCCAATCGAAAGCATTCGGATGGTCGAAATTGATATTCTGTCTTTCCTCTACAGGAACATGACTACTATCTTTATAATATGAGTCTTGCGGTAAAACTACTACCTCCCCTTTAGGAAGACTATCTACTATTTTTCTTACTACAGTGGTTTTTCCGGAACCCGTACCACCTGCTATACCTATTATTATCATGGATGTGTATTTTTAATTTACAAAGATATAAAAAATCAATTAATTATACAATATTATTACTAATGAACATAAAGGCGTGATTGAAAAGCGTTTAACTCTACCATTCTCTTTTGTAACTTTGCAATGAATTCAAAATTTTTCACTCCCCAATCCGGATAAATTAACAAATCTTTAGGACTCTGGCTAATAAATCTTTCAATTCCAATAGTAGGTTTTAATTGCTCCAAAAATCTGATACACAAATCTATATATTCGTTCATTGTAAATGTCATCAAATCGGCACTTCCATTTTGCCATTGTTTTTCCAGCACCGTACCTTTTACAATTTGAAGTTGATGCAACTTGAGCATATCCAAGGGCAATTCATTGATTTTCTTGGCATGAGAAATAAAATCGGTTTCCCTTTCACCTGGCAAACCTAATATTAAATGAGCTCCCACATTTATCCCCCTTTTATGAGTCTCTTCCACAGCCCGAATGCTATCGGAATAGGTATGCCCCCTATTGATTCTTTGTAGTGTTACGTCTGATGTGCTCTCTATTCCATATTCTATCATTACATATTTTTCCTTTGCTATATCTTGATAATAATCAAGCAAATAAGAATCAACGCAATCAGGACGCGTAGCTACTACAATGCCTATTACATTATCTAATTCAAATATACTCTCATAATATTTTTTTAAAGTGGATAGAGAAGAATAAGTATTTGTAAACGACTGAAAATAAGCCAAATATTTTTGACCTTGATAGCGACTGAAAAAATCGATACCCTCTTTCATTTGAGTAACTACATCTTTTGTCGGCAAACAATATTCCGGACTGAAAGATACATTATTGCAAAAAGTACAACCTCCAACGCCTTTTGTTCCGTCTCTATTAGGACAAGTAAAGCCCGCATTGATAGAAATTTTTTGTATACGGGCTCCAAAAATATCCCTAAGATGTTGGTTATAATTATTATATAATTCCATTATTTTCTATGCGATTTATTTTTTGCAAAAGTAACCTTTTTTATCCGTATATCGACAATATTATCAAAAATTATTCTTATCTTTGCAGAGAAAAGTTTGTTGTAGCATAACAGCAATTGTACGTATTCATATTACATAATTCATACTTCATATGTATATGGATAGCTGAATGAAGATGAATAATTATTTAATATCAATAAAATAAAACAACTATGGCAAAAACAATTTGTGATTTACAACCTCAATTGGTTTGGAAAAACTTTAATAAGTTGTGTAGTGTACCTCATCCATCACATCACTTGGAAAAAATTACTAAAGTGATAGTTGATTTTGGAAAAGAGCATGGATTAGAAACTATTGTAGATAAAGCCGGAAATATCATTATTCGCAAACCGGCTACTCCGGGCAGAGAGAATGCAATTCCGGTAGTATTACAAGCTCATATGGATATGGTTCCTCAAAAAAACAATGATAAAGTACACAATTTTGAGACAGACCCTATTGAACCAATGATAGACGGAGAATGGGTTCGTGCAAATGGTACTACCTTAGGAGCCGACAACGGCGTTGGTGTAGCAGCAGGTATGGCTATTCTTGAAAGTAAAGATATTCAACACGGTCCGCTTGAACTTTTTGTAACTGCAGATGAAGAAACAGGTATGTATGGTGCTTTCGGTATGGAGCCGGGCACTTTAAAAGGTAATATTTTACTTAATCTCGACTCTGAAGATTTTGGAGAACTTTATGTAGGATGCGCAGGTGGTGTTGATGCAAATATATCTTGGAAATATCAAGGTGTTGCCGCTATTGCCGATGATGTTGCCCTTAAAGTTACAATTAAAGGTCTTAAAGGTGGCCACTCCGGTCTTGAAATAAATTGCGGTCGTGCAAATGCTAACAAATTATTATTCCGTTTCTTAAAAGAAGTTATCTCTCTTTATGAAGCAAGATTAGCTAAAGTTGAAGGTGGAAATATGCGTAATGCTATTCCTCGTGAAGCTTATGCTGTTATTTCCGTTCCTTCTGAAGAGGTTGAAAATATCAAAAAATTAGTTGAAGAGTATTGCGACCTCTTTAATAAAGAGTATTCTATAACAGAGAATAAGATTGAGGTTCTTTGCGAAGAAATAGAGATGCCGGAATTAATTATCCCGGAAGAGATTCAAGACGACCTTGTTAATGCCATAACAGGATGTCCTAATGGTGTTTTCAGAATGATTCCTGCCATACCGGATACTGTAGAAACTTCTATGAACTTGTCAATTATCGAAGCTAATGCTACTGATATTTCAGTAAAATGCTTGCTAAGAAGTTCTGTAGACAGCAAAAAAGAGGAGCTTGCATCTATGGTAGAGAGTGTATTTACACTTGCAGGTGCTAAAGTAGAATTTTCCGGTAGCTATTCAGGATGGAATCCTAACTTGGATTCTACTATCTTAAATACAATGAAAGAGGTTTACAAACAGGAATTTGGCGAAGAAGCTGCAGTGAAAGTTATTCACGCCGGATTGGAATGCGGTATCTTAGGTGCTATTGAGCCAAAACTTGACATGGTTTCTTTCGGACCTACAATCCGTCACCCTCACTCTCCTGATGAAAAGATCAATATTGAGAGCGTAGGCAAATTCTGGAAACTCCTCGTGGCTACTCTTGAACACTTGAAATGATATCGGAAATATTAATAGACAATATGGAATTTTTTGCTTTTCACGGCTTTTATCCTGAAGAGCAAAGAGTTGGTTGTAAATATACTGTATCTCTTAAACTGATTACTGATTTAAGCAGTGCCGGAAATACTGATGACCTAAACACTACTATTAATTACGAAGAGATATATCAGTTGGTGAAAAAAGAGATGAATATAAATTCAAAATTAATAGAACATGTGGCTTCGCGAATTATCAAAGCTCTAAAAACGAAATACAGCATATTAAAACATGTAGATTTATATTTGTATAAATACAATCCCCCGCTTGGCGGGCAAGTAGAGAGAGTAGGTATACACCTATATGACTAATAAAGAAGCGTGGATAAGAAAATTTTCAAATCCACGCTTTTATTTTTTATAAAAGAAATATTATTTACCTGCAATAGTCTCGATTTCAACAAGAGCACCCATAGGTAAAGCTTTTACTGCAAAGGCAGAACGAGCTGGACATTCGGTATCATAATATTGTTTGTAAACCTCATTCATAGCTGCAAAATCTGCCATATCAGATAGAAAAACAGTAGTTTTTACTACATCTTTAAATGTATATCCGGCCTCTTCTAAAATAGCTTTCACATTTTTCAATGATTGATGTGTTTGCTCTGCTACACCTCCTTCAGGAAATTTGCCTGTTTCCGGATTTATAGGAAGTTGTCCTGAGATAAATAACATTCCGTTCACTTGAGTAGCTTGGCTATAAGGACCAATTGCTGCAGGAGCATTTTTTGTTGCAATTACTTTTTTCATTGTTATTATTTTTTATATGTTCATAAATATTTGATTTACAAAAAGTATATAATCTTCAAGGGTAATATATTGTTTAATTTGCTCATAACTCATTTTCATACTATCGATAAAAGTATTGTTATTACCGAGATACTTCAAATACTTTGTACATAATTCTATGGCTTTATCGGTATCGTTATTCACTAAAAATACAAAACCGGCACGCTGATAGTCTTCCTCTACAAATAAATTTTTTTGATATAACTCTTTATAATACTTATATGCATTTTCCTTTTCCCCAAGGAGTAATAATGTCCATCCAAGGCTTTTTTTAACATTGGTGTTATTTTCCGTTACAAAATCCACTTTATATAGGATATTCTTTTCCTCTTCGTATCTTTTTAATATAGAATAACAACCGGCCAATTTAATAAGTACGGCGACATTATTTTCATTTATTGCCAAAATTGATGTGTAACAATCAATAGCAGAATTAATATCATTTATTTGAATAGAGCAAAATGCACGTTGGCGTAAACTCCAAATATCTTTTTCATCTATCAATTCCGCTCTTTTATATATATCTATTGCTTCGGAAAAACATTTCAATTTTTGATACGAAAAGGCAAAACGTTGATAAAAAAATAAATCCCAATTATTTTGATTTTCAAGACGTAAATAAATTTTATTACATACATCCCACTTCTCGATATCAAAAAATTTATCTGCTATCTCACGTTGGATATTAATATCAAATAAAATATTATCATTTAATTGAGAAAAGAAAGTGACAAAATTATCGAATGGATTCAGAAAATAGTGTCCAAACGAAGAGCAAGTAAAAAATCTATAAAGGTCTTGAATATAACTACGTGCAATGGATGGATTTTTTGATAGCGACAATTTATTTTTCCACTCCTCCCCTACTTGATCTTCTTTTAACATATCCAAATCTCCCCCTGATTGTGATAATATACTATCAATCATATTTTTAGGAAATTGTGATAACCCCAAGAATAAGGAGTATTTGTCGGAATCACAAAATTGTTCCATTTTAGAAAAAACATCTATTGTATTTTTATCAGTGTCGGTTTTTGTAAGCGAAGGGTGTGATGGAATAAAAGGTAAAAACCAATTCGGAAGTTCGTTGAAAAAAGAAAAGAATTTCATAGTACTAAAAGTAACGAAATATACATCCGAACCCTCCAATTGTAAGTCCTGAAATTCTCTTACTTTTTCTGCAATATCTTTATTTTCTACTATATCTATCCATTTAGGATTAAGATTATTATCATCGTCTAACACTGCAGTACTATTCTTCATCTCTGAAGAAAATTTCGCCACCTCTTTTAATAATCCATTTTGAATTTTGTCGTAAATACGCTTTGTATCTACGCTCTTTAATATTGTTTTAAGAATTTCAGTGATGCTACTTCTGTGACTTTCTTCAAATAAAATCATATTAGCACCATTTATTAACTCCCTATCTTTTATTATTCGTGAATAATATTGTATCAACACAAAAATAAAAGCAGTATATAATCTGGTTTTCAATGCCGAATTACTCTCCTTTATTATAGACTCTACTATTAATAAAAAAAGATTTTTATTAAAAGATAAAAATAATCGAAGCATTACAGCAGAGCATACCATTTGCTTGAGGATGATATCGGTATCGTTTTCAAATAAAATCTGTTTTATATATGGAATAATATTTTGAGGTTTATCTTCAAACAATACTTGTATGAAAATATCATGTAAAAGCAATAACTGATCTTCATTAATATTTTCCGACAAATATAAAGATTTATATTGATTAATTACATGTAAAACCTTAATGTTCTTCTGATTGATAAAATCAACGGTATTAGAATGAAACTGCAACTCATCCAAGATATCAAAAAGATCGTTGGAAATTTTATAAACTATGCTATCTTGCTGAGGGTCGACAACTCCACTTATTTTATATTGAACCATTTGACGAAATACCATATCAATATCATTTAAGGAATCGTATAGATAAACCTTTTCCGGATATTTATTTATGATATTCCTTATTTCTATGATTGCCAACATAAAATATTTATCAGCAATATAGTTGTATATTCTATCTAAGTTCTTCATTAACCTTGTTGGCTGATTTTTGTTAGTTGGTCAATATCCAATACCCTAATTCTTTTACCATTAACCTCTAATAATTTTTCAGAATCAAAACTGGAAAGGGTACGGATTGCATTAGAAGCAGTCATATTTGCATATCCAGCCAAGTCTTCTCTCGATAAATAACCGTTTATATTTTTCGTATTAGGATCAATGCCGTAAATTTCTATTAATTTTAAAATTGTTTCTGCCAATCTTCCTCTAACATGCTTTTGTGTTAAACTGACAAGCCGCATATCGGCAATGGCTAATTCTTGAGAAAGTAAACCAATAAAATAGACCGAAAGTTTATTGTTCGACTCAATTATCTGCTTAAATACAGATAGAGGCACAGCATATAAACTAACATTATCTATGCCTACTGCAGTAGCCACATATCTTGAATTGGAAAAATATGCTCTGTAACCAAATAGATTTTTTGGACAAATTATTCGTAATAATTGTTGCCTTCCACATACACCTTCTCTATATATTTTTACATGACCTTCTAACAAAAAAAACATATATTCCGGCATCTCTCCATCACGATAAATATACTCGTTCTTCTTGAATTCCAAGAATTTTGTATTCTCTCGTAAATAGATTCTCTCTTCATATGTAAGAGGCTTCCAAATATCTGATATTTCGTCAATAGGCGAAATATTTTTAATCATTTCTTTCATTTTTTCTTGTTATTTTTCTTCCCACAAAGGTACAATTATTATTTATAATAACATCATCATTCTCGAAAATTATATATAAAATAGCAGTTATTTACCAATTATTCAATTAATTTGATTATTATTTTATTAAAAAACATTCTATAATGTTAATATTTAGTTAAATATAGTATTATGTATTGCATAGTACAAGAAAAGTAAATATATTTGCATCGAGAAATTATTTAAAATAATAGAATAATGAAAATACAAGCTGACAATGTTAAATCACAAATGCGAAAAGGATTTTTGGAGTATTGTATTCTTCTTACACTAAGAAATAACCAAGCTTATGCATCAGACATAATAAATGCACTGAAAAAAGGAAAATTTATTATTGTAGAAGGTACATTGTACCCTATCCTAACCAGGTTAAAAAATAATGAATTACTAAACTACACTTGGGTAGAATCATCATCAGGTCCTCCTAGAAAATATTATCACCTAACAGAAAAAGGGAATGAATTTTTAAAAGAACTTGATGCAGCATGGAGTGAGATATGCTATATTGTAGATTACGTAAAAGAAAACCCGATTTCAGAACCTACTATAGATAACGAAAAAATAATAAACATAAATAAATAATTTAACAATGAAAAAAACATTATCAATAAACCTCAGCGGATTAGTATTCACTATCGATGAAGATGCGTATAATAAATTGCAAACATATTTGCATAAATTATCCGAACATTTCAAAGATGAAAGTGATAGAGAAATTATTTCAGACGTAGAAACAAGGATTGCTGAGATTTTTACTGAAAGACTGAATAAAAATCGAACTGTAGTTACCTTGGAAGATGTGGATTATGTAATCAGTACTCTTGGTAATCCAAATCAATTTGATGACGAAAACGATATAGAAGATAATTCCGAAAATGAATCAAAATCCAATAATTCTAAAAACAAAAAGAAACATAGAAAATTTTACAGAGATGTTGACAACCAAATATTTGGTGGTGTAGCAGCAGGATTAGCTTCTTATACCGGTATTGACGTATCTTTTATAAGAATTATTTTTATTCTTCTAACTATTTTCAGTTTTTCATGGATGATAGTGATATATGTAATATTATGGATAATATGTCCCGCTGCAAAAACTACATCTCAAAAACTTGAAATGCAAGGAATAGAACCCTCTATTGAGAATATCAAAGAGTATATAAATAAGATGGATATAAAGAATAATGTTTCTTCTATAGGTAGTGCATTCGGTAATTTTTTTAAAATACTAATGAAAATTTTTGCCATTATTATTGGTGTAATCTTCTGCTCTGTGCTTATCGGCGTTCTCGGTTTGTTAATTGTTGTATCATTATCCATAATTTTCGGGCATTATTCATTCCCGGGCATGGCAATTCCTACTTCAGATACTATTATTTTTGTTATATCCTTAATTCTAACTGCAATACTTCCGATATTAATGATTATCGTAAGTATTATTCAAATCTTTAAACGTAATAACAGTAAAAATAATGGATATATTAAATTCTTGTGGATTAACAGTATAGTATGGATTATTGCACTTATCATTTCTTTGACTTTATTCTTCAAACACGATTTCAAACCATTTATTTACAATAGATATTTTGAAAAAAATAAAAATATTTATACGGAAGAGAAGCTTAATAATGTTCAGTACAATAGTATAAAAATATCTTCCGGAGTATCTGCATACTTGGAAAAAGACTCTTTAAATTTCGTAGAAATTATAGGTAATGAAAATTACCTGAGAAATATTAATTTGGATACTTCTAAAAACACATTATATGTTTCTTTGAATTCACAATCACACTATAATTTTTACGATGATAACAAAGTGATAATTCACTATTCAGATACAATTGACGATATCAGTACTTCTTCTGCCGGATCAATTACAAATACAAGCGATACTCCTTTATTGGTAAAGAATTTAAAAATAAGATCAAACTCCGCCGGTATTATTAACTTGAATATTGAATGTGATACTCTTTATGTAGAAGCATCATCTTCTGCCGAAATCAATTTATCCGGCAAGGCAAAATGTTCGTATTTAAATTCATCATCAGCTGCAGATATAAATACAAAAGATATGCAATGTATTAATAGCAGTATTCTCTCTTCTTCCGCAGCTAAAATTATTGCAAGAGGTGACTCTTTATATATAATCTCAACATCAAGCGGTGTTGTGAAATACAATAAAAACTGCTCGTATAAAATAATTAACGTCTCCTCCGGAGGTACTGCAAAGCCATATAATAAATAATTTTTTTCATAACATACTTTTATCAAGAAAGGGACCGGATAGTAATATTTGGTCTCTTTTCTTGTATAAATAAATTATTAAATATAACTTTGCAAAATATTAAATAATTAATAACTATCTTGAAATTAATACATAGACAATGAAAAACACATTATTATTGCCTGTTATCTTGCTTTTTTTATTAGTATGCAATATATCTGCAGAGGAAAATAATTTAAATATAGACTCTCTATACAAATACGAGATATATGGTTTTGTAAGAAATGATTTTACATTTGACAGTAGAAAATCGATAGCGGCAGTAGGCGAATTATTCTATTTCATTCCTTATGACCGGCAATTATCTGCCAATGGTAAGGACCTAAATGCTGTATACTCTACCCGTTTACTTGCCGTAACTACCAGGTTTGGCTTTAATTTCACCTCGCCGGTATATTCAAATAACTTTCAAATTTCAGCCAAAATAGAGACCGACTTTTGTGGAGCTGCAAATTATATCACATTATTTAGAATAAGACAAGCCTTTGTATCTTTAAATTGGAAACACCATAATATAATTACAGGGCAAACTTGGCATCCAATGACCGGTGAATTAATCCCTTCGATAGTTTCTTTAAATACAGGAGCCCCTTTTAATCCTTTTTCCAGAGCTCCACAATTAAGATATAATGCACTGATAAACAACTTTACTATTTCAGCTGCAGCAATTTATCAACTGCAATATCCATCTCCGGGGCCTGAAGGAAACTCTACAAACTATCAAATATTTAAAGGGTTGCCGGAATTTTATTTCGGTTTATCATACAAAAATAAATTTGTTAAAATTGGTGCCGGAATTGAATATCTAAATATTTCACCAAGAAAAAATTTTATGGATGAATCGGGAAACATTTTTGCTGTAACCGATAGAGCTTCTTCTTATTGTACGCAATTATTTCTACAACTAACAAATAAAGGATTTGATTTTAAAGCAAAGAGTGTATATGGTGGAAACATGGGGCACCTATTGATGATGTCGGGTTATGGTGCTTCAAATTTATTACCTGATGCTGTTTCATACGAATATTCACCTATCTATCAATCATCAACTTGGGCCACATTATCTTACACTTATACAAAAAATAAACATGCTATAACTTCCACAATATTAGGAGGATATATCAAAAATTTAGGAGCATCAAAAAATCTGATACCGGAAAAAGTTTATTTTAGAGGCAATGCCAATTTTGATGATATTTTCCGTATAGCTCCATCTGTGACTTACCAATATAATAATAACTTAAACGTTGGTTTGGAATATGAATATACCGGCGTTCATTATGGAGAATTGAATCCCGACTATACCGTATTCAACACACACCTCGTGGGTAACAACAGATTATACGTCATTTTAGTATATAAATTCAACCATTTATTTTCTTCAAAAAAGAAATAAATCTTTTTTAGTAAATATAGTCATTCTATAAAATATTTTTATTAAATTTGCGGTGCATTATAAGTGCCATTTTGCAGAGATGGTGCTTTTTGACTTTTATGTTAACCTAACGTATTTATATTATACTAGTTATGAATAATAAACTTCAAGAATTAACCGATAAAATCTACCTCGAAGGGGTGGAAAAAGGCAAAAATGAAGCAAAAGAAATTATCTCTAAAGCTTCAGAAGATGCAGAAAAAATCATTGCTCAAGCAAAATCGGAAGCTGAAAAAATTTTAGCTGATGCCGAAAAACAAGCAAAAGAATTAGAAAAAAACACAAAATCCGAATTGAAATTATATACAAATCAATCTCTTAACGCACTAAAAAGTGAGATTACGAATATCATTTCGGATAAAATATCTTCTGCCGCGGTTAATGCAGCCTTAGATGATAAGCAATTTATGCAATCAATCATTTCCGATATAGCATCAAAATGGGTAGCAAACGGAGATGTAATAATAGAGGCTAAAGATGCAAAATCATTAGAAGATTATTTTATTGCAAATACGAAAAACCTTCTTAATAACGGTGTTACAATAAAAGAAGTTAAAGGTTTAAAAACAGACTTTACTATTTCCCCTGTCAATAACGGATTTAAAGTTGCTTTTGGAGAAAATGAATTTATTGAATATTTCAAAGAATTCCTTCGTCCGAAATTAGTTGATATGCTATTTAATTAATAAGCAATGAATTATTATTATTACATAGCAGGAATGGCTGATTTACAGATTGATAATCTAAAATCGGTACCAACATTACAGAGTATTATCGACGATCTCTCCCCTATGCTTTCATGCGGAGATTTACGTGTTTTTAATATTCTGAGAAATAGATATGATAACGACAATCTGCTATCACTATTAAAAGATAAACAGGCCGAAATAAATCCACTTGGTACTTTAACACGCGAAGATTGGCTTGATATTATTAGAATTATTGAAGAAAGTAACGAGCTGAATCCTGCAAAAGATAAGCGTATTCTCCCATATATTCTTGAATTTTATAAATATTTCAAACAAGAAGAATCTAAAATTGTTTTTCCTCAAGAGCATCTTTCCGCTTTATACTACCAATATGGTATGAGTTGTAAAAACAAATTTGTGCGCAATTGGTTTTCATTCAACCTTAATCTCAACAATATTTTAACTGCATTGACTTGCAGAAAATATAATTGGGATATCAAATCAGCATTAGTAGGCGATAACATTGTTGTTGACACTATAAAAATGAACCCAAACGCAAAAGATTTTAATTTAAAATCTGAAGTAGAATATATCGATAAATTAATCAATATATCAGAGACTACCAATTTATTGGAAAAAGAGAAAAGAATTGATTTATTAAAATGGGAATGGCTTGTAGACAACTCATTTTATACTAATTTCTCTGTAGAAAAAATTTTTGCATTTTGGTTAAAAGCCGAAATCATGCACAGATGGGATAATCTCTCACAAGAGCATGGAGCTGAAATATTCAGGTCTATGATTAATGACCTTAAAAAAGATGTTAAATTCAAATAATATATAATGATATAATGGCAACAAAAGGAATTGTAAAAGGTATAATATCAAACCTTGTAACAGTATATGCAGATGGGCCTGTATCTCAAAATGAAATATGCTATATATCTTTAGGTGACATCAGATTGATGGCCGAAGTATTAAAGATAAATGGGGACAATGTATTCGTACAAGTATTTGAAAGTACTAGAGGACTGAAAGTTGGAGCCGAAGTGGAATTTACCGGTCATATGCTGGAAGTTACATTAGGTCCGGGAATGCTATCCAGAAACTACGATGGATTACAGAATGACTTAGATAAATTGACCGGTGTATTTTTAAAACGAGGCGAGTATAATTTCCCTCTTGATACCGAGCGACTTTGGGGTTTCAAACCATTGGCAAAAGCAGGAGATATAGTAGAAGCCGCTTCATGGTTGGGTGAAGTTATTGAAAATCACCAACCTCATAAAATAATGGTTCCTTTTGTAATGGAAGGATCTTACACCGTTAAATCTGTTGTTGCAGAAGGTGAATATAAAGTTACCGACACTATTGCTGTAATAACAGATGCCGATGGTAAAGATTACGAAATAAATATGATTCAAAAATGGCCTGTAAAAAAGCCTATTCTTGTTCATACTGAAAAACCACGTCCTTTTAGACTTTTAGAGACCGGCGTTCGTACTATTGATACTGCAAACCCTATTGTTGAAGGTGGTACAGGATTTATTCCGGGACCTTTCGGAACAGGAAAAACCGTACTTCAACACGCCATTTCTAAACAAGCTGATGCCGACATCGTTATTATGGCTGCTTGTGGTGAGCGTGCTAATGAGGTTGTAGAGATATTTGTAGAGTTCCCTGAATTGGAAGACCCTCATACCGGTAGAAAATTGATGGAAAGAACTATAATTATTGCAAATACATCAAACATGCCGGTAGCTTCTCGTGAAGCATCAGTATATACAGCAATGACAATTGCTGAATATTATAGAGCAATGGGATTGAAGGTGTTGTTGATGGCCGATTCTACTTCTCGTTGGGCACAAGCTCTTCGTGAGATGAGTAATAGAATGGAAGAGTTACCGGGTCAAGATGCATTCCCTATGGACCTTTCCGCAATTATCGGTGCATTCTATAGTCGCGCAGGTTTTGTTTATTTAAAGAATGGTGCTACCGGATCTATTACCTTTATCGGTACTGTTTCTCCTGCAGGCGGTAACTTAAAAGAGCCTGTTACTGAAGGCACTAAGAAAGCAGCTCGCTGCTTCTATGCTTTGGAGCAAAACCGTGCTGATAGAAAAAGATACCCTGCGGTTAACCCTATTGATAGTTATTCTAAATATATCGAATATCCTGAATTTGAAGAATATATTAAAACAAAGATAAAAGGTGACTGGATTGGTAAAGTAAATCAAATGAAAACTTTGCTACAACGTGGTAAAGAGGTACAAGAACAAATCAACATTCTTGGTGATGATGGCGTACCTGTTGACTACCACGTTACTTTCTGGAAATCAGAGGTAATAGACTTTGTGATATTACAGCAAGATGCGTTTGATAAAATTGATTCGGTATGTCCGTTAGAACGTCAAGAATATATGCTGAATTTAGTAATGGACATTTGTAATAAAGAGTTTAATTTCGAGACTTTCCTCGATGTAATGGACTATTTCAAACGCATTATTAATATTTGCAAACAAATGAATTACAGCGAATTCCATTCTCCTCAATTCGAAGAATACCTTACTAAGCTTAATGAACTGCTAAACGAGCAAGAGTAAATATTCCGAATTTTTTAATAACAGATAAATAACACATTAAAAAATATGGCAACAAAAGCATTTCAAAAAATCTATACAAAAATTACTGCTATTACAAAAGCTACTTGTTCTCTAAAAGCAGAAGGTGTAGGTAATGACGAATTGGCCACTATTAATGGTAGATTAGCCCAAGTTGTAAAAATTATGGGTAATGATATTACACTTCAAGTGTTTGAAGGTACAGAAGGTATACCAACAAATGCAGAGGTAATATTTTTAGGTAAAGCTCCTTCATTAAAAGTAAGCGACCAATTGGCGGGAAGATTCTTCAACGCTTTTGGTAATCCTATTGATGGAGGACCTGAAATTGAAGGTATTGAGGTTGAAATTGGAGGTCCTTCGGTAAATCCGGTACGACGCAAACAACCATCAGAATTAATATCAACAGGTATTGCAGGTATTGACTTAAACAATACTTTGGTTTCCGGACAAAAAATTCCATTCTTTGCAGATCCGGACCAACCATACAACCAAGTTATGGCAAATGTAGCACTCCGTGCAAAAGCCGACAAGATTATATTAGGTGGTATGGGTTTGACTAATGATGACTACCTATATTTTAAAAATGTGTTCAACAATGCCGGAGTTCTAGACCGTATTGTTTCTTTTGTAAATACAACAGAAAATCCACCTGTTGAGCGTCTCCTTATCCCTGATATGGCACTGACAGCAGCTGAATTTTTCGCTGTAGAAAAGAATGAAAAAGTATTGGTATTGTTGACAGATATGACCTCTTATGCTGATGCATTGGCTATTGTATCAAACCGTATGGACCAAATTCCATCAAAAGATTCTATGCCGGGTTCTCTTTATTCCGACTTGGCAAAAATTTACGAAAAAGCGGTACAATTCCCTGCAGGAGGCTCTATAACAATTATTGCGGTAACTACCCTTTCCGGTGGAGATATAACCCATGCTATCCCTGATAATACAGGTTATATCACTGAAGGTCAGTTATTCTTACGCCGCGATTCTGACGTTGGTAAAGTTATCGTCGATCCATTCCGTTCTCTTTCTCGTCTTAAACAACTTGTTGCCGGAAAGAAAACGAGAGAAGATCACCCTCAAGTAATGAATGCTGCAGTACGCCTTTATGCTGATGCCGCTAATGCTAAAACAAAACTCGAAAACGGTTTCGACCTTACTAATTACGATGAACGTGCTTTGGCATTTGCAAAAGACTATTCAGAACAACTTTTGGCTATTGACGTAAATATCGACAATACTCAAATGCTAGATGTTGCTTGGTCTTTATTCAAAACCCACTTCAAACCGGAAGAGGTAAATATTAAACAGAATTTAATTGATAAATACTGGAAATAATTCCTGTTATATTTCAATCAAATAAATATGGCAATAACATTTCAATACAACAAAACATCGCTACAAGGCTTGGAAAAGAACCTTAAAATGCGTGTTCGCGCTCTGCCTACCATAAAGAATAAAGAGAGTGCGTTACGACTTGAGGTGAAACGAGCTAAGGATGATATAGTACGTTTGGAATCTGAATTAGAGGAAAAAATCCGTGCTTACGATAAGATGTTAGCTCTTTGGGGTGAATTCGACACTACCCTTCTCAGCGTTGAAGATGTAAAGATGGACGTTAAGAAGATTGCCGGAGTGCGAGTTCCGGTATTGGAAGAGGTTGTTTATTCCATTAAACCATTTAGCGTATTTACTTCACCAAAATGGTATGCCGACGGACTATCAGAATTAAAAAAGATGGTTCAAATTGGTATCGAAAAAGAGTTTTGTGCTGAAAAAATCAAACTCCTTGAATATGCACGCAAAAAAACTACACAAAAAGTTAACTTATTTGAGAAAGTGCAAATTCCCGGATATGAAGATGCTATTCGCAAAATAAAACGCTTTATGGAAGATGAGGAAAACCTCTCCAAATCTTCACAAAAAATTGTGAAAGCTAAACGAGAAAAAGAAATAGAAACAACTGAAAAATAAATTGTGGGAATATGATAACGAAAATGAAAAAATACGATTTTCTAGTGTATCATGCACAATATGACGATTTTCTCGAAAAATTAAGAGAAATCGGAGTGTTGCATATTGCCACATTAGAAAACAACGACAAAAGTTGTGAGTTGTTAGTCGAGAAATTTAATCTTAAAAAACGAATAGAAAACAATATAGATATTCTTTATAATAAGTTAGATAAAAACATCTCTTTGTCTCAGACATCTATTCATGACTTTGACGAAGGAATGGATTTATTGGCTAAGTCAGAAGCTTTATTATCTCAATTAGAACAAGCAAAACAAGCGCTGACAATAGCAGAAAAAGAGTATGAAAGAATATCCGCTTGGGGAAACTTTTCTATTGATCAACTGAAAAAAATAGAAGAAACCGGCTATTATGTAAAATTGTTCACTTGTCCTACCCGCATGTATAAACCGGAGTGGGAAGAGCAGTTTAATGCATTCGTTATTAATGAATTGAATAATACAACCTATTTTGTCACACTTACTAATGATGAAAAAATAGAGATTGAAGCAGAGCAATTTGATATCAATAATTCCGACAGCACTATTGCCACTGCAAACTATGAAGAGGCAAAAAAATTGTATAACACACAATTTGAAGAAATTAAAGAGTTTGCTGTCAACAACATAAACAATTTAAAATACCTCTCATTACTTATAACTGAAATTATTGATATCGACAAAGTAAAATTAAATACCATAAAAGCGGCAGATGAGACCGTAATGGTATTAGAAGGTTACTGCCCAATTGATACAGAATCAACTCTATTGGATTTTTTGCAAAAGAACGATATTTACTATGAGGTAAATGACCCGAAAGCAGAAGATAATGTACCGATAAAATTGAGGAATAACCGCTTTACAAAATTATTCGAGCCACTTACCGGTATGTATGGATTACCAAATTATAATGAATTTGATCCTACTCCGATATTAGGTCCTTTCTTCTTGCTTTTCTTTGCAATGTGTATGGGTGACGCAGGATATGGATTAATTTTGATACTCTTCGGTATAGGTGTTATTACCAAAAAAATAAAAATTGAAATGTTTGAAGGGTTAGGTCCTATTATCACCGTATTAGGTGTAGGTACTACAGTAATTGGATTCTTCCTTGGAACATTCTTTGGAATAGACCTTTCAACGGTATCTTGGTTACCGGATTCTGTTAAAGGTATTTTACTAAAAGGAGAGTTAATGGGCTTTGATATTCAAATGGTTGCTGCAATAATTATCGGTATTTTCCATATTTGTTTGGCGATGGTTGTAAAAGCCATATGTTACACCAAACAATCCGGAATAATGAATAATTTAAGCACATGGGGTTGGCTCATACTCATCCTTGGTGGTATAATAACAGCTATACTTGCAATTTCTAATGCAATAAGCATTGAAGCTACAAAATACATGATTATCGCTATTGGAATTATCTCAGCATTAGGTATATTTATATTCAATAATATTAAACGCAATCCGTTAATAAATATTGGAGCGGGATTGTGGGATACATACAATATGATAACAGGTATATTAAGCGATGTATTAAGTTACATCCGTCTTTATGCATTGGGATTAGCAGGCGCAATGTTAGGACAAGCCTTTAATCAATTGGGATTTATGGTATTAGGAGATGATCCGATATTTATCCAATATCTACCATTTATCATCATTGTATTAATAGGTCATACCTTGAATATTGCATTATCATCATTAAGTGCTTTTGTTCACCCATTGCGTTTAACGTTCGTAGAATACTTTAAAAATTTAGGATACGAAGGAAAAGGAGAAAAATATTCTCCATTATCAAAAGTAATAAAATAAATATTAACATATTAAACATAATCAAATTATGGAAGAAACAATTTTAAACACATTTAGTCCTGATGTAATCAAAATCCTTGGTTATTTTGGACTTGTATTAATTTTAGCCTTAGGAGGTATCGGATCTGCAATAGGAACTACCATAGCAGGTAACGCAGCAGAAGGAGCTTTGAAAAAAAATATCAGTAAAGCATCTAAATATATGATACTTACTGCACTCCCGGCAACACAAGGTCTTTATGGTTTCGTAGCATTCTTGATTTGGCTTTTAAGAAAAGATATGGCTACTGACGGATTGATGCTATTCGCTATGGGTTTAGGTGTTGGTATTTTGTTACTCTTCTCTGCAATTCGTCAAGGAAAAGTTTGTGCTAACGGTATCGTTGGTGAAGCAGATGGGTTTAATGTACAAACACAAACATTCATCTATGCAGCACTACCTGAGTTTTATGCAATTCTTGGTTTAGTTGCTTCATTAATGATTCATTAATGATTCATTAATGATTTAATTTTAATTATCAACATAACAACTTAAATTAAAATATTATGGAATTACCTTTCGCAGAGGCCTACAAAATCAAAATGGTAGAGCCTATTCACAAATCAACACGCGAAGAGCGTGAACAATGGATCAAAGATGCGAATTACAATTTGTTCGCATTAGAGGCAAGTAAAATTTATATCGACTGTCTAACAGACTCCGGAACCGGAGCAATGTCTGACCGCCAATGGGCTGCCATGATGACAGGTGATGAAAGTTATGCAGGTGCAAAATCTTTCTTTCATTTAAAAGATACTATTACCAAATTAACAGGTTTTGAATGGGTTATCCCTACTCACCAAGGACGTGCAGCTGAAAACGTATTATTCAGCTATTTGGTACACGAAGGAGACATAGTTCCAGGTAACTCACATTTCGATACTACAAAAGGTCATATCGAAGGTAGAAAAGCATTCGCAGTAGATTGTACTATTGATGAAGCTAAAAACACACAATTGGAACTTCCATTTAAAGGTAATGTTGACTTGAAAAAATTGGAGAAAGTTTTGAAAGAGCAAAACGATAAAATTCCTTTTATCATTGTTACTATTACTAATAATACAGCAGGTGGACAACCTGTATCAATGGAAAACCTTCGCGGAGTACGTAAATTAGCCGACCAATACGGAAAACGTGTAATTTTCGACTCAGCTCGTTTTGTAGAGAATGCTTATTTTATCAAAACTCGTGAAGAGGGTTATGCAGACAAAACAATTAAAGAAATTGTAAAAGAGATTTATTCTTATGCAGATGGTATGACAATGTCTGCTAAAAAAGACGGTCTCGTAAACATGGGTGGTTTTATCGCTACACGTCATCAAGATTGGTACGAAGGAGCAAAAGGCTTCTGTATTCAATTTGAAGGATTCCTTACTTACGGTGGTATGAACGGTCGTGATATGGACGCTCTTGCTGTAGGTCTTGAAGAGAATACAGAATTGGCAACAATTGAAACTCGTATCAAACAAGTACAATATTTAGCTGCTCGCTTAGACGAATTTGGTATCCCTTACCAACGTCCAGTAGGTGGTCACGCCTTATTTATTGATGCCGGATTAATCCTTACAAACGTACCAAAAGAAGAATTCCCTGCACAAACACTTGCTATTGAACTTTACAAAGAAGCCGGTATTCGTGGTTGTGAAATCGGTTACATCCTTGCTGACCGTGACCCTGTAACTCGTGAAAACAGATTTAACGGTTTGGATTTGTTACGTTTGTGCATCGCACGTCGTACATATACAAACAACCACATGGATGTAATTGCTGTAGCTCTTAAGAATGTATTTGACCGTCGTAACGAAATCAAACACGGTTATAAAATTACTTGGGAAGCTCCTCTTCTCCGTCACTTTACAGTAAAATTAGCTCCTGTAGCAGAATAATTTTATTATGATTAATAAGTAAATCTTTATATTATTTATCATTATATGGCTATATGTTATCCAAAACATATAGCCATTTTTCTTGCATGAATAAATAGAAATTATTAACTTTGCAGTGGTAAATAAATACAACTATGCTACAAGTAGAAATAATAAATAAATCAAAACACGAATTACCCAAATATAGTACTATACAATCTGCCGGGCTTGATATAAAAGCAAATATTGATGCTCCTATAACACTAAATCCATTAGAAAGAAAACTCATCCCTACAGGCTTGTATATCGCTCTACCTGACGGATTTGAAGCACAAATTCGCCCACGCTCAGGCATGGCATTAAAATATGGAATAACAGTATTAAATACCCCCGGTACTATAGATGCAGATTATCGAGGTGAAATAGGTGTTATTTTAATTAATTTATCAAACGAACCATTTATTATCAATGATGGAGATAGAATATGCCAAATGATTATCTCTAAATACGAAAATGTAGAATGGTTACCTGTAAATATTTTATCAGAAACAACAAGAGGTGATGGTGGCTTTGGACATTCCGGAAAATAGTATGAAAAAACTAATTATATTATTATTATCTTTTATCTCAATATCAGTATGTTATGGAAATAATTTTTATAATGATTCCATAATGAAGGAGATATGTGCTCAAGATGCAATAAAAGACTCAACAATACAACACAAAATAGATTACGCCTTTTCTGAATTGATAAAAGATTGCATTTTAGATAATCCATTAAATATTCAACAATACGATTATCTTAGCCGCAACTATGATAAGCTGGATAAAAAAGATATTGCTCTGTATTTCTATCTTTCTTATAACTATTACATTGAAGAAAAAGACGCAAAATATAGTATAGCAGAATATTTTCTGACGCAAGCCGTTAAGTACGACCCGACTAATAAAGTTTATATCAAAAAATTAATTCAATTGTTACTATCTTTTAAGGATTATAAAGCAACAAAAAAGTATTGTAACAAACTTTTGAAATTAGAACAAGATAAAACAATAGCATATAATTACCTTTTTATCAATTCAGCCCAAGTTGAAAAGTTTAATGAGGCAAAAAAATATATAAACAAAATATATGAAGTAACTCAAGATAAATACGAATATTTAGAATCAATGGTATATGTATATAAATTGGAAAAAAATTGGGATGGCGCTATTGATTTTATTAATTCTTTTATAAATAAATATCCTGAAACCAAACCTATTGCTATCACTTACATATCAGACATATACTCAATTAATGGAAAATACAATTTAGCTATCGAAACACTGAACAACAATAAAGACATTATTGATAGTACAATGCTATATTATTATTTAGCAAATAATTACAAACATCTTGATAATGATTCTTTATTCGCTTACTATACAATAAAAACAATTAATGGTAGTAACATGGACTTCTCTGATTTGGAATCCAATATACGCTCAACAGTTGCGTACTACAATCAAACAAACCAAAAAGACAAGATATATCCTATAATAGACTTATTAACCGATAATTTCAATACATCCCACAAAATGTTATTATTAAAAGCGGATATATATAAAATTTTGAATGACTCGGTGAATATGAATAATACAATAGAAAGTTTAGTTTATGATGACAATTATTATGACCAAAAATTGGCATCTGACTATTACACGATAATGGCTACAAATAAAGTAGATAATAGTGTAATCAAAGATTTTTGCTTGAAAAATTACAAAAAATACGACAATGACGTATGGTTTTTCCAATATTTTTTATTGACCGTCGCCGATACTACCATAAGTCTCTCCGCAATTAATGATACTGTCAACTTTTACATAAACCAAATTGATGATAAAAATAGTAAAGCAAATATATACGATATTTACTCGTCCGTATTAATGACACGGAATGCAGATTATAATAAGATTCTAAATGCCATAGATAGTAGTTTAAAATATAATCCAAATAATGCATTAACATTAAATAATAAAGCTTATTATTTATCTATTGACTCTACAAAACTTAATGAAGCGGAAAAAATAGCACAAAAAGCTATTGAAATGGATCCTAATCAAATAAGTTGCATTGATACATATGCTTGGATATTATACCTTCAAAAGAACTACTTTCTTTCAAACATATATTTTGATAAAATACATCGACTATTAACTGATTCCAGTAGAAATGAAGTTGATTGTATAGTTCTATACTATCATCATGGTAAGGTGTATTTTGCATTAAATATGAATACAGAGGCAGAAGAACTTTGGAATAGAATTATAAATATATTCAATTCTTTAAACGATTCACAAAAAGAGAATCTGAATATGGAAGTAAAAAATGCAATAATAGAAATACAACAATATTTTAATGATAAACATGAAAAATAATAACATTTATAAAACGTTAATAATATCATTATCAGTAATATTAATGATATTTTCCGGTTGTAATATTCAAAAAAAGAATACAAAAGTAAAAAGTACATCGGCAGAAAGTACCAATGTGAATAACGTAATAAAATCAGCAATTGAAGTTCAACCTGATTTTAAAACGATGAATATATCGAAATTAACCATGTCTATGGAATATAACGGTATTACATTTAATGTAAAAGGTACATTACGCATCAAAACAGATAGTATTGTTTCTTTAGGAATCCAACCTGCATTAGGTATTGAGATGTATAGATTGGAATTCTTTCCAAATAAATTTATGGTGTACGATAAAATCAATCGTAAATATGCAGAACATTCTTATGACTATATTAGATATAATACAGGAGTAGAAGTGGACTACAAAGCTATAGAATCTTTCTGTTCTCATAAGCTATTCACATTAACAAAAAGTAGCGAAAAAGAGATTATTTCAAAATTTAAAATAAGCAATGTAGTATCAGATACTATTACCATATTAGGAACTGATACTATAGACAAAATGGTACAACGATTTGATATCTATAATAATAGAATAGTATTAACAGGTGCGCAAAACAAATACGACCTTGTTTACGGAGTTACTTATGGAGATTTAGTTACAAATGATAAGATATCATTCCCGAACGGAGTTAATATTACAACAAATCTTGTAAAAACAAAATTTTCTGCAAAAGTATCGTTCGATAAGGTATCTTTCAATAAAGAACTATTAATATCCCCTATAAACATTACCAGATATACAAAAACTACATTAACCAATATTATATCGTTTAAAAAATAGATATGAAATTCATATATATCATCTTGATATTGTTTTTTACCCTACCCTCTTTAGTTGAAGGACAGACGATAAAAGAGTTGGAAGCCAAAAAGAAAAAGGCTCTCAACGAATTGGCTATTACCAATAAATTATTGAATGAGACTCAAAAAAACAAAAAAGGAACCGAAAACAAATTATATCTATTAAAACGCTCCATAAAGCAGAGTAATGAATATATCAACACTCTAAATTCGGAAATTTCTGTATTAAATAGAGATATCGACTCAATACAGCAATCAAAAAAATTGTATGAAGAGTATCTAAAACAATTACGCATTGAATATGCACAGAATTGTAAAGCCATATATAGTCATCACAAACATTTCTCTCCTACAATGTATATTTTATCATCGAGTGATTTTAATCAAGCTTTTAGGAGGTTTAGATATTTACAAGAAGCGTCAAATCACAGAAAAAAAATTGTTAAAGAGATACAAGAAATAACCAATACTTTACAGCATCAGGAAGAAGAATTAACTGAAAATAGGAATAAAAAAGAGGTAGCTATTAATGCTAAAGAATTAGAGCAACAACGATTAGAACAACAACAGCGTCAACATACAAACGAACTATCCTCTCTAAAAACTAAAGAAAAACAACTAAAAGCAAAGCAGAAAAAGCAGCAAGAACAAGCAAATCTTCTCAATAAAAAGATTCAAGATATGATAGCTGCTGAATTAAAAAAACAAGATAAGAATAAGAATACCAACTCTAATAATAAATTTGAACTAAGTAAAGAAGAGAAATTGGTTGCAGGTAATTTTCAAGCTAATAAAGGAAAATTACCAAGGCCGATAGAAAAAGGATTTATTAGCGGGCATTATGGTATACAGCCACATCCATTTTTGGAAAAAGTAACAATAAACAATAAGGGTACTTATTTTCAAACTCCCTCAGGGTCAGATGCAAGAGCAGTGTTTGAAGGTGTTGTTACTCAATGTTTTTCTATCCCGGGAAGTAATAGTTCCGTTATTATAAAGCATGGTAACTATAGAACTGTATATTCTAATTTAACTACATTATATGTTAAAGTAGGAGATAAGGTTACGACGAAGCAGAAAATTGGAAAAATATTTACAGATAAAGAAAATGATAACAAAACTGAGTTATACTTTATGCTGTACAAAGATACAGAAATACAAAACCCGGAACTTTGGTTAGCAAAATAATTAATAAATAAACAATTATACAATTATGACAGAAAGAATTAAATGTTTAATTATCGGTTCAGGACCTGCCGGATATACAGCAGCTATTTATGCATCAAGAGCTAATTTGAATCCGGTATTATATGAGGGAATGCTTTGTGGAGGTCAATTGACACAAACAACTGAGATAGAGAATTTTCCAGGATATCCTGAAGGAATTGACGCCAACATTATGATGTCTGATTTTAGAGCTCAAGCAGAAAGATTTAACACAGACATACGTTCCGGTGTCGTTACTGATGTAGACTTCAGTGTATCTCCTAAAAAAGTAATCATTGATGGAGAAAAAGAGATTGAAGCAGACACTGTAATTATAGCAACAGGAGCAAGTGCAAAATACCTAGGTTTAGCAGATGAGCATAAATATATGGGCAAAGGAGTATCTGCATGTGCTACTTGTGATGGCTTTTTTTACAGAAAAAAAGTAGTTGCAGTAGTTGGTGGTGGTGATACTGCTTGTGAGGAAGCATCATACTTGGCAAGTCTTTGCTCTAAAGTATACTTAATTGTAAGAAAACCATATCTTCGCGCATCAAAAGTAATGCAAGAAAGAGTATTCAATAACGAAAAAATTGAAGTATTATTTGAGCACAATACCCTTGGCTTGTACGGAGAAGAATTTGTAGAAGGTGCAAAATTGGTAAAAAGAAAAGGAGAACCGGATGAAGAGATTGTAGATATCAAAATCGATGGATTCTTCCTTGCCATTGGACACCATCCAAATAGTGATGTTTTCAAAAAATATATAGAGACAGACGAAGAAGGATATATAAAGACAGCACCATACCGTCCACTCACAAATATTGAAGGTGTATTCGCAGCCGGAGACGTTGCCGACCCTATTTATCGTCAAGCAATTTGCGCAGCTGCTTCGGGATGTAAAGCTGCAATGGAAGCTGAAAAATATTTAGCATTACACAAATAAGAATGACATTATATAATACTACATTTACAATACACAACTCTGTATTAGATAAGTGTTTATTTATAATCCAATCAGAGATAATTGAAAAGATGCTGGAAGATGGATTTACACAACCTTTTTTAATGAAAGTTGTATCTATTCAAGATCCGGAATATAGCAATTACGCTCTTCAATTTCAAGCACCTGATATGGAGTTTATCAACAATTGGAAAAATAATAATATGGGGTGTATGAAAATATTACAAACCATATTCAAAGAAAAAGTATTATATTTTGATACAATATTAGAATCAATTTAATATGCAAAGTAAAACTACTGATAGAATAATAATGGGCATAGACCCCGGTACAAATATCATGGGATATGGAATTATCAAGGTCAAAGGGAAAGATGTTCAATTGATTACATTAGGTTTTTTTGATTTGCATAATATAAAAGATCACTATCTTACATTAAAGGAGATACATCGACAGACTACAGCATTAATAGAAAAATATTTACCGGATGAAATGGCAATAGAAGCTCCTTTTTTCGGTAAAAATGTTCAATCTATGCTTAAATTAGGTCGTGCACAAGGGGTAGCAATAACTGCTGCCCTTTTGCATGATATTCCTGTAACTGAATATGCTCCTTTAAAAATTAAGATGTCAATTACAGGAAATGGTTCTGCAAGTAAAGAACAGGTGTCTTCTATGTTGAAAAAAATATTAGGAATTCCTACAGAAGAAATTCCTATACATTTAGATGCTACCGATGGTCTTGCAGCAGCATATTGTCATTATTTACAAACTTCACGACCTCAGATAGAAAAGAAATATAGCAGTTGGAAAGAATATGCTCTTAGAAATCCGGACAAGATAAAATAATTATAAATCATTTGCAATAGAAACAGTATGACAAGCAACGATACCCGCAGTCTCAGTGCGGAGTCTACTATCACCTAAAGATACAGATATAAAACCCATCTTTAAAGCATCATTAACCTCTTCCATACTAAAATCACCTTCCGGACCAATTAATACTATTACATTCCCACCCTTTTTACACGATTTTATAAATGGTAATTTAGGAATATCATAGCAATGAGCTATAAATTTTTGAGTATTAACATCCTTATAATTATTTAAGAAATCTGCAAAAGAAGTCATTGGGTTTAAAACCGGAATATATGGTTTAATACTTTGTTTTGAGGCAGAAATAATTATTTTTTCTAATCTATCAGATTTCACCATTTTTCTTTCAGAATACCTACAAAGCAAAGGAGTAATTTGAGAAACTCCTATTTCTGTAGCTTTTTCAATAAACCATTCGAACCTATCAATATTTTTTGTTGGTGCAACTGCAAGATGTAATTGATAGTTCGGCACATAATAATCATTTATAACCTCAATGATTTCAATTTTTGTTTTCTTAGGGTGAGGTTCAATAATTTTAGCAACGAAGAAACCTCCAACACCATCAATAACATGAATCAAGTCACCCTTATTTAGACGTAGGACCTTAATACAATGCAACGACTCCTCTTCAGGAAGAAAAGGAGTCGTGCATATATTAGGAGAGTAAAAAATATTCATATAAAAAGATATGATTATTTTTCAGAATCCACTGTTTTAGTAGCATTTACTTTTGTATTTTTAACAGAAATGCTTTTTTGAGTGGTTTGAGTTGATTCTGCAGATGGTTTTAAAGTAGTAGGTCCTTGAACTTTAGCAGAAGTACTTGTAGAAGCAGCTTTTGCAGAAACGCCGCCGGCGATAGGTTTTACAGTTTCTTTAACTTCTTCTTTAACTTCTTCGATATTAGCAGCTACAGCTTCTTCTCTTTTTTGAGCACAAGTTTGTTCACCTTCTGCTTTTTGGCATTGGTGCTCACCTTCTGCTTTTTGACATTGATGACCTTCACCTTCACTATGTTGACATTGGTGTTCACCTTCACCATGTTGACATTGGTGTTCACCATTTGAACAGCAACCTTCAGGTTTTTCTACAAACTTGAATTTAGCAAGTAATTCTTGATCTTGATAGAAATTAACAACATCATTTTCAACAACATAATGATTAGTTCTAGTCAAAACATCAAGCATTTGTTGTTCAATCATATTTGAATTTTCGTCACACAAAGCTTTTGTAATACCAAGAGGGCTGAAAGTAAGAGTATCTTCATTTACATAATAAGAACCGGCAGCAATGAAGTTGCAACCAAGGCATCCGGAAATAGTATTATTTTCACCGAATAACAAAGCAACCGGTTTTTCAGAAGACTCTTCTGTATAATCAACGTTATTGATTTGTACAGGAGCAATCATTTTACCTGTAAAATCATAAGTAGTTTTCTTTGAACCACCACAAGCAGTGAGCAATAAAGCACACATAACTGAGCAAATAAAGATTTTTTTCATAAAAATTTAAATTAGATTTATAATTAAACAATGTATATTTCATTACACATAATCGTTGCAAAGGTACAACTAATTTTCTACTATACAAATATTTCCTATATATTTTTTTCAACAAAAATACTTTGAAACATTTGTGTATGTAAAAACAAAATTGTAACTTTGCATCCGATTTTATTTCAACATAATGTCTAACCTATTCATTTAGAAATTAAACAATTAACTAAAATGGAATTAGAAAACAAAAACGTAACTCCGGCAGCAGATTTCGATTGGGATGCATATGCCAATGGAGAAATCATGTCAAAAGAAGAAAAAGAGCAACAAACAGCTCTTTATGAAAAAACCCTCAATCAAGTAAAAGACAAAGAGGTAGTAATGGGTAAAATTATCTCAATGAACAAACGTGAGGTAGTTGTAAATATCGGTTTCAAATCAGATGGTATCATACCAATGAGTGAATTCCGTTATAATCCTGAATTAAAAGTTGGAGATGAAGTAGAAGTACTTATTGAAAACCAAGAAGACAAAAAAGGTCAATTAATTTTATCTCACAAAGCTGCACGTGCAACTCGCTCTTGGGATAGAGTTAATGAAGCATTAGAAAACAACGAAATCATCAAAGGTTTTGTTAAATGTCGTACAAAAGGCGGTATGATTGTAGATGTATTCGGTATTGAAGCATTCTTACCAGGTTCTCAAATCGACGTAAAACCTATTCGTGATTACGATATATTTGTAAACAAAACAATGGAATTCAAAGTTGTAAAAATCAACCACGAATTCAAAAATGTTGTTGTTTCTCACAAAGCACTTATCGAAGCTGAATTAGAGCAACAAAAACGTGAAATTATCAGCAAGCTCGAAAAAGGTCAAGTACTTGAAGGTATTGTTAAAAACATCACTTCTTACGGTGTATTCATTGACTTGGGCGGTGTAGATGGTCTTATCCACATTACAGACCTTAGCTGGGGTCGCGTAAATCACCCTGAAGAGATTGTAAAATTAGATCAAAAAATCAACGTTGTTATTCTCGACTTTGATGATGAAAAGAAAAGAATTGCTCTCGGCTTAAAACAACTTACTCCTCATCCATGGGATGCTCTTGATCCAAATCTTAAAGTTGGCGACCACGTAAAAGGTAAAGTTGTGGTTATGGCCGATTATGGTGCATTTGTAGAAATCATCCCTGGTGTTGAAGGTTTGATTCACGTATCTGAGATGAGCTGGAGCCAACACCTCCGCAGCGCACAAGACTTCTTAAAAGTTGGTGACGAAGTAGAAGCTGTTATCTTGACATTAGATCGTGACGAGCGTAAAATGTCACTCGGTATCAAACAACTCAAAAACGACCCATGGGAAAATATTGACACCAAATATGCAGTTGGTACAAAACACGTTGCTAAAGTAAGAAACTTTACAAACTTCGGTGTATTTGTTGAAATTGAAGAAGGTATTGATGGATTAATCCACATCTCTGACTTAAGCTGGACTAAGAAAATCAAACACCCATCTGAGTTTACTCAAATCGGTTCAGAAATTGAAGTTATCGTTCTTGATATCGACAAAGAGAATCGTCGCTTAAGCCTTGGTCACAAACAATTGGAAGAAAATCCATGGGATGTTTTCGAAACAATATTCACCCCTGACAGCATTCACGAAGGTGTAATCACAGAAATGCTTGATAAAGGTGCTGTTATTGCTCTCCCTTATGGCGTTGAAGGTTTTGCTACTCCAAAACACCTTATAAAAGAAGATGGTTCAATGGCAAAAGTTGACGAGAAACTCAACTTCAAGGTAATTGAATTTAATAAAGAGCAAAAAAGAATCATTCTCTCTCACAGCCGTATACACGAAGATGTAGCAAAAGCCGCTGCTGCTGAAGCTGCTGCCGCTGAAAAAGAAGAGAAAAAAGCTAAAAAAGCTGCAAAGAAAGAAGAGCAACCAATGACAACTCAATTAGAGAAAACTACTCTTGGTGACATTCAATCTTTGTCTGATTTAAAAGATCAATTAAAAGAAGAAGAAAATAAATAATTAATCTTCTATAAATTTCTAGAGTCTGTCTAATATATATTAGACAGACTCTTTTTTTGTTTATCTATCATCCTAATAATCAATCACAATCTAAACACAACGCTCTCTATGATAAATATTTCCTATCCGATTAATATTTAACTGTATTATTACAATAACACGAAAAAGATACTATAAAAAAATCCCAACTCCTATATCACTAAGAGTTGGGAAATGAAGTACTATATTAATATTATACTACTCTACTATTAATTATTTCACCCAGTTTTCGATATCTTCTTTAGAAGGGTTCACCAAGCCAAGTTTATTCTTCTTATTATATCCACACAAGTCTTGATGTAATTTATTTACATTAGCACCTTTTAATTTAGAAACCATATCAAAGCCCAATTTTTGAAGAGGTTCAAACCATTCAGATGGTATACCTAATTCTGTATATTTTTCAATACTATCTTTTTGAACTTTCTTTTCCGGTTTCATTTGAGGGAATAGAAGAACTTCTTGTATTGCAGTTTGTCCGGTTAACAACATAACAAGACGATCCATACCGATACCCATACCTGAAGTCGGAGGCATACCATATTCCAAAGCACGAACGAAATCCATATCGATAAACATAGCTTCGTCGTCACCTTTCTCGCTCAATCGAAGTTGCTCTTGGAATCTTTCCAACTGATCAATAGGGTCGTTCAATTCCGAATAAGCATTAGCCAATTCTTTACCATTTACCATTAATTCAAAACGTTCGGTAAGATCAGGATTATTACGATGACGTTTACAAAGCGGACTCATTTCTTTTGGATAATCAGTAATAAAAGTAGGTTGAATATAATTTCCTTCACAGAACTCTCCAAAAATTTCATCGATTAATTTACCCTTACCCATAGAATCATCAATTTCCATGTTCAATTTCAAACAAACTTCACGAATTTGATTTTCATCCATTCCGGTAAGATCATATCCGGTAAAATGTTTAATAGAATCAAGCATAGTAACGCGTTGGAATTTTTGACCGAAATCAATAATATTATCCCCCACTTTCACTTGTGTAGTACCATTGACATCCAAACAAATTTTCCGAATCATATTTTCGGTAAAATCCATCATCCAATTATAATCCTTATAAGAAACATATATTTCCATACAGGTAAACTCAGGGTTATGAGTTCTATCCATACCTTCATTACGGAAGTTTTTAGAGAATTCATAAACACCTTCAAAACCGCCTACAATCAATCTTTTAAGATACAATTCATCAGCAATTCTAAGGTATAAAGGGATATTTAATGCATTATGATGTGTAATAAAAGGACGAGCAGAAGCACCTCCGGGTATTGGTTGAAGAATAGGTGTTTCCACCTCTACATAATCAAAAGAATTAAAATATTCTCTCATAGATTTATATACACGAGATCTTTTCAAGAAAATATCTTTCACACCTTCATTAACCACTAAATCGACATATCTTTGACGATATCTCATTTCTGCATCATCAAAAGAGTCGTAAGCAACACCATCTTTATATTTCACAATAGGAAGCGGGCGTAAAGATTTACTCAAAACGGTAAGTTCTTTACAATGAACGGAAATCTCCCCCATTTGGGTTCTAAATACAAATCCCTTCACTCCGATAAAATCACCAATATCTAACAATTTTTTAAATACGGTGTTATACATTTCCGGTTGTTCTTCTGTATTTATATCATCACGAGAGATATATACTTGGATTCTACCTTTTGAATCTTGCAATTCAATAAAGGAGGCTTTACCCATAATACGACGACTCATGATTCTACCTGCAATACATACATCTACCGGTTTTTCATCATCTTTAAAATTGGATTTTATATCTATTGAGAAATTGTTGGTTGGATACAAAGCGGCAGGATATGGTTCTATCCCCATTGTGCGTAGAGAATCTAACGATTGTCTACGAATTACTTCTTGTTCTGAAAGTTCCATAATAATCTATTTAAATATCAATTAGTTTGTAATATTTCTTTCAATTTTAATATTGTATTTTCCATTGATGTGTAGCTTTCACCTCCGGCTGCATTTTTATGACCACCACCACCGAACAATTCTGCAATAGTATTTACCGGTATATCACCTTGCGAGCGGAATGATAATCTTATTTTATCTTTATCTTCGCGCAAAAACACTGATCTATTAATATTTTCAATTTGTAGTGGAATATTTACAAACCCCTCAGTATCACCAATAGAATAATTAAATTGTTTTTGTTCGTCAAGAGTAAGAGTAATTAATGCTGTATTACAATCATTCAATATTTCCATTTTATTCAAACAATATCCCAGCATTCTTAAACGACTTTCTGAGTAAGTATTAAACACCTTACGATAAATATCATCTTTATCAACTCCTTTTTCCAATAATAACTTAATTATAGTATAAATTTCAGGGTCATTAGAATTATAAGTAAATCCACCGGTATCAGTCATCATACCGGTATAAATACATTGAGCTGTTTCTAAAGTAATTTCCGGATAATATCCCATACGACATAAGAAACGGAAAACCAATTCGCTTGTAGAAGAGATATTAGGGTGAGATATGATGACATCTGCCTTAATATTTGGATTTAAGTGGTGATCTATGAGGATAATTTTTGATTTTGACGTTTCTAAAAGAGGTTTCATACCATTTACTCTATCAAAAGAGTTGTAATCCAAACAAAAAATCAAATCAGATTCTTTAAAAATCTTCACCGACTCCGCTTTATTCTCTTCCATAACAATAACATTTTCAATGCCGGGCATCCAATTAAAGAAAGAAGGATATCTATTAGGAACCATTACTTTAACTGATTTACCTAAATTCTTTAACATATGAAAAAGACCTAAAGACGAACCTATTGCGTCTCCATCAGGAGAAATATGGCTTGTAATCAAAATATTATCGGCATTATCCAATAATTTTACTGATTGAACAATATTACTCTCTAAAATTACTTTTGACAGCATATAAAAACAATGTTATTTATTACTCAATGATTTCTTATATTTTTTATATTTACGAATATCGATTCTTCTATTAACCTTAGTAATATTTATTTGAGAAATAAACATACCGATAATCACAATGCCTAATCCTACCCATTTTATTGCCGGCATCATTTCATTTAAAACAAAAATAGAAAGAATAGCAGTAACACCGGGAGGGATATTGTTAAAGACATTTGCTCTGTTAGGACCAATAATTCTAACACCAAAAGAGAAGAATAAGAAAGCAACACAAGAAGCGGAAAGTGCTAATGCAATAATAGCATAAAAGGCATCTATAGTTTCTTTATTAATTTGTAACGAAGAGATTTCATTCCATTCCATAATCAATGATGTTGGAATAAAAAAACAGAGTGAAATACAGAAATTATAAAATACAATAGTAAGAGTATTATAATGTTCCGGAATTTTTCTAAGTACAAGGGTATATGAAATGGAAGCCAGTATTGCTATGAACAATAATACAAAGCCTACCATAGAAACACTCATTTCTCCATCTTTTTCAAGGATAATCATTAATACACCTACAATTGAAACAATAATTCCTAATAAATTTGTCAAAGTAACCTTTTCTCTAAGAACAATATAAGCAAAAACAGGTGTTAATAACGGTATTAATGAAATCATTACGGAAGTAACGGTTGGACTCACACCACTATCTAAAGCCTTTGCCTCACATAAAAAATATACAAATGGCTCTACAAAAGCAGCTAAAGCAAAAAATTTAAGATCTTTAAGTTTAACTTTTTGAATCCTACCCGTGGTCACTCCAATAATTCCTAAAACTATTGCAGCTATAGAAATTCTCAAAGTAACTAAAAAGGCTGGTGAAAACACTTGTAAAGCTCTGTCAGAAAGCAAATACGATGCTCCCCAAAATACTTGAGCTATTACAAGAGCAAAAATTGCAATGGTTTGTTTTTTCATAGGATGATTTGTGTTATTTATTGTTTATTTTTACATGGTATTGACAGATAAACAAGCCCAAAATTACTATAAATATACCGATCCATTTCATGAAAGATATTGACTCTCCGAAAAAAATCCAAACAGCTAAAGCTGTTATTGCCGGCATAATATTGCAAAATGCATTTGCTTTTGTAACTCCAATAATACGAACTACATAACAAAAGAAAAGGTAACTTATTACTGAAGCTACAACAGCCAAAATCACTATTGACATTACAGAAGAAAATAGAATCTCCTTTTCTCCAAAATATTTTATATCAAACAGTAAAAATGTTGGAATAAAAAAGACCAAACTTATAGCATGGATATAAAATACTATAGAAATATTAGAATAATGAGAAGGTATCTTTTTCAAGCATACAGAATATATAATTGCTGTTAACACAGAAATAAACAACAAACAAATTCCTAAAGCCGACACTTTCATCTCATCATTTTTAACCACAAGCATCAATACACCAATAAGTGAAATGATTATTCCCACAATATTATTCCAATGTACCTTTTCTTTGACAAGTAACCAAGCAAACAGAGGGGAAAACAAAGGAATTGTGCTGAGGATTACAGATGCGATTGTAGCACTTACCATTGTTAAGCCATACGCTTCACAAATAAAATAACAAAACGGTTGAGAAAAACCGGCTAAAAGGAAAAGAGGAATATCGGAAACATTCAATTTATTTATTTTTTTTGTTATCAACCCGACAAGTCCTAAAATCAAAGTAGCCAGTGACATTCTGATAGTAACTACAGTAATAGGATTGAAACTTTTCAAAGCTTCTTGAGTAAACAAAAAAGAGCAAGCCCATACGCTCATAGCAATAATAATTGCTACATATGCACTTAATAATTTTTTATTGTTCATTTTCTAAAACCGATAATTTCTCTCACTTCTGATAATGTCTTGCGAGCACTTTCTCTCGCTTTTTCGGCACCTTCCAAAGCTATTTTATTTAATAAATCCACATTATTTTCGTATTCCATAATACGTTCACGAATAGGAGCGGTAAAAGCGGAAATATCAGCAACTAACTGTTTTTTAAGGTCTCCATACCTGATTGAACAATCATTCCATTTTTCATTGAAATAATCATAAGTATCTTTTGAGGAGACTATTCTAAGGAATGTAAACAGATTTTCAATAACATCCGGTTTTTCAGAATTTGGCTGTTGAGGGCCTTGATCAGTAACTGCTTTCATTACTTTTTTCTTAATAGTAGCCTCATCATCCATCAAATAGATACAATTTCCCTCTGATTTACCCATTTTTCCCGAGCCATCCAAACCAGGAATTTTTACGGCTTTTTCGCTAAGAGAAAAATTTTGAGGTTCCGGGAAAAAATCTACATCGTACATAGTATTAAAACGACGAGCAAATTTACGCGCCATTTCCATATTTTGCTCTTGATCTTTACCTACAGGGACTTTCACTGCCTTATGTAAAAGAATATCTGCTGCCATTAATGTAGGATATGTAAGCAATCCGGCGTTAACATTCTCCGGTTGTTTACGTGCTTTCTCTTTAAAAGTAGTACATCTCTCCAGCTCACCTAAATAAGCATTCATATTTAAGTATAGATAAAGCTCTAATACCTCTTTAACATCACTTTGTACATATATGGTAGCTTTTGAAGGGTCAATTCCACATGCTAAATACTCTGCCAATATTGTATTTGAACTGCGAATAATATCTTCCGGTTTCGGACGGGTAGTTAGCGAATGCCAATCTGCAATAAAAAAATAGCAATTATAATCATTTTGCATCTGTAAAAAACTTTGAACAGCACCAAAGTAGTTTCCTAGATGTAAATTTCCCGTAGGTCTTATTCCACTTACAACTATTTCTCTCATACGTAGTTACAAAAAGGTTAATCATTTATATATTATTCGCGCAAAGTTACTATTTTTTTTGCAATATACAATGTACTATTACGTACAAAAAAAAGAGAATTCTCCTTTGTGTATAAATGCAATTATTTGTATCTTTGTAGCATAAATATTCACAACATATTAACCCTAAATATTATCATTTTAGAGTATGAAATCTTTTCATGATTTACTAAAAAACAGACGTTCAATAAGAAAATATCAAGATAGAATAGTAGAAAAAGAAAAAATTGATTCTATCATGCAACAAGCATTAATGTCTCCTTCTTCAAAAAGAACCAACGGTTGGGAATTCTATATAGTAGACAAAAAAGAGTTACTTCAAAAGTTATCTACATGTAGAGAGATGGGAAGTAAATTCTTAGAAAATGCTCCATTAGCCATTGTTGTATGTGCATCTCCGGAAAAAAGCGATGTATGGTTTGAGGATGCTTCTATCGCATCTATCATCATTCAATTGGCTGCATCAGATTTGGAATTAGGCTCTTGCTGGGTTCAAGTTTATAAAAGAATGCACTCGGAAACAGAAACTGCCGGAGAATATATAAAGAAACTTTTAAATATCCCTGATAATTTAGAGGTTCTCAATATCATTTCATTAGGTTATAAAGACGAAGAACGTAAACCTTACGACGAATCCAAACTTCTATATGATAAAATCCACTCAACCTCGCTATAATATTACTTTTATCGGGGCCGGAAGAGTTGCACATCATTTAGCGCCCGCACTATACGATGCAGGTCATAAAATAGTACAGATTTATAGTAGGAATATTGAAAATGCTAAAATCTTGGCTAACATGGTAGGTGCGGAGCCTATTTGTAAATATGATGATGTAAACAAGCTTTCAAATATCTACATATATTGTATCTCGGATGATGCAGTACAATGGGTTATGAATCATATTCATGTTCATGAAGGATTGCATATTCACACTTCCGGCTCTTTGAGTATGGATATATTCAAAAAGACTCGTACCGATTACGGATGTTTATATCCACTACAAACATTCAGTAAAGATAAAAAAATAGATTTGCGTAAAATATCCTTTTTTATAGAAGCCAATAATAGGGATAATTTGAATATACTACAACTTCTAGCCAGAGATATTTCAGGAAACGTATACGAGATAACTGATGAAGATAAAAAATATATACATTTAGCAGCTGTATTCGCAAATAATTTTTCCAACTTAATGTATATCAAAGCAGAAAAAATATTAAGAGAGAAGAGGATTCCATTCAAAGTGTTAGGAAATTTAATACAAGAGGGAATAAATAAAGCAAAAAAAATCGGTCCACAAAAAGCCCAAACAGGACCGGCAATACGAGGAGATAATAGGATTATAGATCAACATATTTCTATGTTAGCCAACGAACCTGAATGGCAAGAGGCATATATGATATTATCTGATTTAATAAAAAAAGAGAATATATGAATTTCAAACAAAAAATTACAACGATAAAGGCCTTTGTTTTTGACATCGATGGAGTTCTTTCTTCTTCTATGATATCTGTTAATACAGATGGTTCGCTGCAACGCACTATCAATTCTAAAGATAGTTATGCAATACAATATGCGATAAAAAAAGGATATAAAATTGCCATTATCACAGGAGGGAAAGCAGAACATCTTCTAAAATGCTATTCAGGATTGGGTATAGAAGATATTTATGTGAACTCAGGAGTAAAAAAATATGCATTTAATGATTTTATAAATAAGTATCAAATCAACAATAGTGAAGTATTATACATGGGAGATGATATCCCGGATTATGAAGTGATGAAACAAAGCGGAATAGCAGCCTGCCCTTCTGATGCATCAAATGAAATTAAAAGCATTTCTATGTATGTATCGGATAAAAAAGGAGGAGATGGATGCGTGCGTGATGTAATAGAACAAGTATTAAAAAGTCAGAATCAATGGTTTGATGCAGAAATCGCTTTTGAATGGTAAAATACAAATATTATGAAAAACTACATTAACTTAATCAGATATAAGAATATATCATTTATATTACTAATTCAAATATTAACGTATTGGTGTATTATAAATCCAATTTTGCTTTTATTCGGAATTCAAGAATCTTTACCATTATTTGTAAAAATCTTGAGTGTAGTTGCCACTCTATTTATTTCAGCCGGGGGTTACGTTATCAATGATTATTTTGACATAAAGATAGATTTAATAAACAAACCTGATAGAGTAATTATTACTAACGGAATATCCAAAAAGTCGGCAATGAATTATTACACAATACTAACTTCTATTGGAGTATTGTGCGGCTTGATATGTGCATTTATTTTGCGTAGCATTACGATAGGCTTAATATTTGTAATAACTCCCGGAGCATTATGGTTTTATTCCGCTACATACAAAAGGCAATTAATTATTGGAAATCTTATAGTAGCAGTCTGCTCTGCTCTTGTATTATTACTACCATTGATATGCGAATCTACCTTTTTATTGAATTATTATTCAATGATTAAAGAAACCCCGATTATCAAAATGCTTTACACTTGGGTATGCTCATTTGCCGGTTTTGCATTTACTTTCACTTTAATAAGAGAGATAGTAAAAGATTTGGAAGACATTCCCGGAGACAGAGAAATGGAATGTCATACAATACCTGTAGTATGGGGCGAAACGGTATCTAAAATTCTTATCACAATACTTCTGTTAGGTGTCAATATAATACTCTCACTAATTACCATAAAATATATTCCATTTGAAGGTACATTATCACTTAAATATTACATAATCGGAATTGCAACACCGTCGATATTTGCAATAGTATCATTATGGGGAAATAATTGTACTGCATATAAAACTACATCATACATATTGAAATTCATTATGCTTATCGGAATATTATACTCTTTTGTATTTTATTATTTAATATCAGCATCATATAAAATTCCATTTCTTGGAATATTTCAAATCATCTGATAAATATGTTAGAGAACTACAAAATCATATTAGGTTCAAAATCCCCCAGAAGGAATGAATTACTTTCGGGATTAAACCTCGACTTTTCAATTAAAACAATTGAAGTAGACGAACAATATCCCAACACACTAAAGGGAGAAGAAATTCCAATATATTTGTCAAAACTGAAAGCGGACAATTACGCTATAAAAAGCGGAGAACTTCTTATAACTGCAGATACAATAGTCTATTTAGACGGAGAAGTATATGGTAAACCCGGTTCAAAAGAAGAAGCGAGGCATATGTTACAAAAGTTGTCAGGGAACACTCATGAAGTAATAACCGGTGTAACAATAACCACTAATTCTCGTCAAGATACATTTGCGTCGACAACAAAAGTAACATTCAGCGAATTAACATCACAAGAAATTGAATATTATTTAGATAAGTATAAACCATATGATAAGGCCGGAAGTTACGGAATTCAAGAATGGATAGGCTATATCGGCATTTCTCATATAGAAGGTTCATATTTCAACGTAATGGGACTACCTGTTCAAAAATTATATCAGACATTAAAAACATTTTGAATATGAAAAAAATATTATTTCTTTTTTCCCTGACAATTCTATTATTTTCTTGTAATTCTAAAACTGAAAATCACAAGATTAATGATAAACCGATTAAAATTGAAACTCCTAAATATGCAAAAGGATTCAATATTGAATATTACGAGAACTATAAAGTGCTAAATATTTTTAATCCATGGGAGAAAGGAAAAATTCAAGAAAAAATATATATAACATCAGAAAAGAATCTTACTTTTCCAAAAAATAATGTCGTTATAATTACTCCAATAGAAAATATAGCAATATCCAGCTGCACACATATCGAGTTTATCAATTTATTAGATAGTGTTAATATTATAAAAGGGGTATGTAGTCCGGAATTAATTTACAACAGCACCATTCAAAAATTATATAAAGAGAAGAAAATAACCAATTTAGGAGATGCCTTCAATATTAATATAGAATTATTATTAAATCTAAATCCTCAAGGATTAATGTTATCCACATACAATAAACAAGATAATAACACAAAAAGATTAGAACAAAGTGGCATCCAATTATTATACAATAACGAATGGACGGAATCGACATTATTAGGTAGAGCGGAATGGATAAAGTATTTCGGCATATTATTAGGTAAAAAAGAGAAAGCAGACTCAATATTTAATCACATAGAGGCAAACTATCTATTAGCCAAGAAATTAGCAAAAAGCATTCCAAATAAAAAGAGTGTCATGGTAGGTAGTAATTTTAAAGGGACATGGTATGTACCGGGGGGACAATCATATATGGGACAATTATTGCAAGATTCCGGAGCTGATTATTATTATTCAAATACTTCCGACACTCAATCAATTCCTTTAAATTTTGAAACAGTATTAGACAAATTTCATAATGCGGATGTATGGTTAAATGCACCGACATCCACAATACAAGAATTATTTGAAATTGATTCTCGCCACAAATTATTTAATTCCGCAATCAAAGGTGAGATATATGCATTTTTAGCTAGAACAAATTCATATGGTGCCAATGATTTTTGGGAAAGTGGCATTGCCCATCCCGATTTATTACTAAAAGATATCATTTGGGCATTATACCCGGAATTATTAACTGAATATATTCCTACATACATTCTGAAATTAAAATAATGAAATTACAAATTAAATATATATTGCTTTTTGCACTAGTAATATTACTATTTTGTGCAGATTTATTAATAGGGAGCGTAAGAATACCAATATCACATCTCTTTGATAATGATGGTATTTACTATGAAATCATCCATAATTTCAGGTTACCTAAAGCTATTACGGCAATCCTTACGGGGTCTGCAATATCAATTGCAGGATTAATAATGCAAACATTGTTTCAAAACCCATTAGCAGGACCATACGTATTAGGTGTAAGTTCAGGAGCTAGTTTAGGTGTAGCCATTTACATTCTTGCCGGCTCAATACTTCCAATAATCTTTATTCAATCAGGCTTTGGATTAATAATTTCTGCTACATTAGGAGCTGTATTCGTATTATTACTAGTATTGATGGTATCATTTAAAGTTCGTCAAGCAGTATCACTCCTATTGATAGGAATAATGTTTGGACAAATAGCAGGATCTGTAGTAAGCATATTACAAAACATCAGTAATCCGGACTCATTGAAATTATATATTACATGGACATTCGGATCATTATCTGCAGTAACATGGGATTATATGATTATTATGGCACCAATAGTTTTCATAGGAATAGCAATCGTATTCTTAATTCAAAAGTCACTAAACTCTTTATTATTAGGAGAAAATTATGCACAAGGGTTGGGTGTTAATATAAAAAGAACGCGACTATTAATCATTATTGCAATATCTTTATTAGCAGGAGCGACAACAGCATTTACGGGACCGATAGCATTTATTGGTATTGCAGTACCACATATTGTAAGGAAAGTATTAAAAACATCCGACCATATATACACTACTTTAGGTTGTATTTTTATCGGTTCCGCCCTTCTACTCTTATGTGATATTTGTACTCAATTACCATCAGAGGGTTATATATTACCAATAAATTCTATCAGTGCATTAATTGGAGCACCAATAATAATTTGGATTATCGTAAAACAGAATAAATCTACATACTAATGGCACAATTATTAACAAAAGCATTGAATATCGGATATAATAAATATATAGTACAGAGCAATTTAAATTTATCTGCACAAAAAAGAGATTTAATCTGTTTAACAGGTACTAATGGAAGTGGCAAAAGTACTTTATTAAGAACATTAGCGGGGTTACAACCGGCTATTTCCGGAGAAATACTAATTTCGGATAAAAATATTTCATCTCTAACAAACAAGCAAAAAGCACATTTACTGTCATTAGTACTAACCGACAATATAGAAGTAGAAAATCTATCTATCAGAAATTTAGTTGCCATGGGTAGGATTCCATATACCAATTGGCATGGTAAACTATTACCTATAGATAACGAAAAGGTAGAAGAAGCACTTAATAATGTAAACTTAATGCACAAAGCGGAGTGTAAATTATCAGAAGTATCTGATGGGGAAAAACAACGAGCGGTAATTGCAAAGGCATTGGCTCAAGATACTCCATTAGTTTTACTTGACGAACCCACAGCTCATCTTGATTTACCAAATAGAATAGAGGTGATGCTACTACTAAGAAGACTCTCGGTTACCACAGAGAAAACCTTTATTCTCAGTACACACGAGCTTGATTTAGCATTACAAATCTCTGATAAAATCTGGTTAATGACAAAAGATGGAATAAGAGAAGGCATTCCGGAAGATTTAATGTTGTATAATTACTTCCAAAATGCCTTCGGTTCCAAATCATTTTATTTTGACGAAAATGATGGACATTGCCATTTAAATCAGTTGGTAGGACCACTACAAGTATCTGTTATTAATAAATTACCCACAAACAACAAATACGAATCGTGGATGCGCAGAGCATTAATACGAACCGGTATTCAGATAAGTGAAAATTCAAAAATTTCAATAAACTGTTTTGAAAACGGATATACAATAAACGATTTAGCCCCCAAATATGATAATATAGAAACTACCTTAGAAGCATTAAATCATTTATAATAACTAAACATTATTCTTTTTTTACCGGGCAAGAATTACACAAATTTCCACCAACACATCCTTCACAACTATTTTTTTTCTTATTTTTACAAAGATGTATTATTCTTTTGATTACCAAAAAAATCGCAATTATAAACACCAAAGCAACTAATAATTCTTGCCAGATATTATGAATTGCAGATTGATAAAATATAAAAGATACAATCCAAGCCAACATTAGAGAATATACTGTAGAGAAGAGAGTCCACCTCCAAGAATGAGTTTCGTTATGAATTGTAGCAATTGTGGCAATACAAGGGATATAAATAAGCACAAACAGCATGAAACTAAATGCTATAATAGGATTAAAAGGATGCGTTCCATCGGGATTTACAGCAGAAACTAATTTTGAAGATAAAGAGGCATCATTTTCGGATTCATATAACACACCTAAAGTACTAATAACAACCTCTTTTGCAGCAACACCGGTTACCAAGGCAACGCAAGAGCGCCAATCAAAACCAAGAGGTTCGAAAACAGGTTGAATAGCCTTTCCCATTTTTCCCAAATATGAATTTTCTTTTTGAATACCTCTTTCCATTACAGATAATTCTTCATAGTTTTTACCATCATACATAGGGAAATAACTCAAAGCCCAAATAATAATAGAGCCAAGTAAAATGGTAGTACCTATTTTTTTCAAATATTGCACTCCCCTATCCCAAGTTTCTTTTAAAATATTTTTAGCACTTGGCAATCTATAAGGAGGTAATTCCATTACGAAAGGAGTTTCTTCTTTGGAAAACAAGAATTTTTTAAATATTTTTGCCATCAAAGCAGCTAAAATAATACCAATGAAATACAAAAGGAATAAAACAGTACCGGCATTATTAGCAAAAAAAGCACCTGCAAAAAGTAAATAAATAGGCATTCGTGCACTACATGACATAAGCGGAGATATTAAAATAGTAACCATTCTGGCATTCTTATTTTCAATAGTTCTCGTAGCCATAATAGCAGGTACATTACAACCAAATCCCATTACAAGAGGAATAAACGAACGACCATGCAATCCGATAAAATGCATTATCTTGTCCATTAAAAAAGCAGCTCTTGCCATGTAACCTGTAGATTCTAACAAAGATAAAAAGAAGTACAAAATCAGAATATTTGGTAAGAACACCAATACACCACCAACACCTCCAATTATTCCATCCACAAGAAGATCACGGAATATACCAGGAGCAATTAAATTTCTTAGCCAAGAAGAAAACATATCTACACCGGTTTCAATCCATTCCATTGGGAAAGAACCAAGATAAAAAGTAGCTTGAAAAGTAATAAAAATTATCAATAAAAAGATTGGATAACCAAGATATTTATTGATTAAAACTGAATCTATTTTAGACGACTTGGAATTATTATTTTTTTTCACTGCAGGAAAATAAGTCTCTTTCAAGGCACCGGCAATAAAACCATATTTAGAATCATTGATAAGGTTTTCGGCACTATCTTTCATTTGACTTTGAATTATTTTTTCGCATGAATCCCGGACTTGAAGAATTTCCGACGCTCCATCAAAATTTTTTATATACGATTCTATATCAACATCTTTTTCCAATAATTTTATTGCAATATAACGAGGAGTATAATCATCAGGATAGATATTATACTGTTGCATAGCATGCTTAATTTTCATTATTGCATCTTCTATAACATTACCATATCCGATATGAATATGTCGAACCAATTCATATTGATTTTTGTTTTTTTCAATATCGGTATGAATTGAATTTGCTGAAGTATGTTTATGTGGCAAATTCAAAGTATGATATTGCTTATCCAATAAATTATCATCAGCAACCTGAGCAATAAGATTACCATCCTCATCGATATAATCACAAGATTCATAGACTCTTATAACAGCATCTAATAAATTGTCAATACCAAAATTTTGATTTGATATAGTAGGAATCATTGGTATACCAATCATCTTACTTAAAGATTGATAATCAAATTTATCGCCTTTTGCTTGTAATTCATCATACATATTCAAAGCAATAACAACCCTAAGGTTCATATCAATCAATTGTGTAGTAAGAAACAAATTTCGTTCCAAATTTCCGGCATCCACTACATTGACAATGATATCCGGATGCTCTTCTGCAATTTGCTTACGCACATATCTTTCTTCAGGAGAATAGGCAGAAAGAGAATAAGTTCCAGGAAGATCAACCAAAGAAATATGATATCCTTTATATTCAAAAACATTAGTTTTTGCATCAACAGTAACTCCCGAATAGTTTCCCACCTTCTCTTTTGCACCGGAAATTACATTAAAAAGAGAGGTTTTACCGGCATTAGGATTTCCCACTAAAGCCACTTGAATATCTTTTCGTTTTTGAAGAGCTACAGATCGTATTTCATCTTCAGAAATAATGTTTAATTTATCATGAGTATTTTGCTTTGCAATCTCTTCTGCCTCTTCTACAGAAATAACTTCAATATGTTGTGCTTCATTAAGACGAAGGCTAACATTATAACCCATAATACGATATTCTATAGGGTCACCCAAAGGAGCTTTATTAATGACTTCTACCATTTTACCTTTAATAAAGCCCATTTCAACTATTCTTTTTCGGAAACCACCATGGCCGGCAACCTTTACAATAACGGCCTTTCCCCCTACTTTTACTTCTGATAATTTCATAATTTAAACCATTTTCTATAGATTATAAAAATAAAAGCTGCCTATGCAGCTTTTACTTACATATTAATTCATTGAAGCAAGAAATTCTTCATTTGAGTTAGTTTTTTCCATTCTATCTTTCAAGAATTCCATTGCCTCAACAGCATTCATATCTGACAAATAATTTCTTAGTACCCACATTCTTTGAAGAGTATCCTTAGATAGTAATAAATCATCTCTTCGAGTAGATGAAGACATTATATCAACGGCAGGGAATATTCGTTTATTGGCCAACTGTCTATTCAATTGTAATTCCATATTACCGGTACCCTTAAATTCTTCAAAAATAACATCATCCATTTTACTACCAGTATCAGTCAAAGCTGTTGCAATAATAGTGAGGGAACCACCATTTTCTATGTTACGAGCGGCGCCAAAAAATCTTTTCGGTTTATGTAAAGCATAAGCATCAACACCACCGGATAAAACCTTACCGGAAGCCGGAAGAGAAGTATTATAAGCTCTGGCAAGACGTGTAATTGAATCTAATAAGATAACAACATCATGACCACACTCTACAAGTCGTTTGGCTTTTTCATGCACAATGCTTGCCACTTTTACATGTCTATCAGCGGGCTCGTCAAAAGTAGAAGAAATCACCTCCGCATTTACACTGCGTGCCATATCTGTAACCTCTTCCGGACGCTCATCGATTAATAATATAATCATATATACTTCGGGATGATATTCTAATATAGAATTAGCAATATCTTTGAGCAACATAGTTTTACCTGTTTTGGGTTGAGCAACAATCAAACCACGTTGACCTTTACCGATAGGGGAAAACAGATCTACAATTCTACTTGATAGAGTAGCTTTTTTGTTAGGAGTAGTAAGTGTAAATTTCTCATTAGGGAAAATAGGGGTTAGGTGCTCGAAAGAAACTCTATCACGAATTTTTTCGGGAGATAATCCATTAATTTTTAGAGCTCTAACAAGAGGGAAATATTTTTCACCTTCACGAGGGGGACGAATATTTCCTTCTACAGTATCTCCTGTTTTCAATCCATAAGTTTTTATTTGAGAAGCACTTACATATATATCATCAGGTGAAGACAAATAATTATAATCAGCAGAACGGAGGAATCCATATCCATCAGGCATCAATTCCAAAGTACCCATACCTACAAGAATATCATCAAATTCGTAAGGGCGTTCACCAACTTCCAATACTGAATTTTTAGGTGGGTAATAATTATTATAAAGATTTTGTTGATTATTTTTATAAATAGGTCTTTGATTATTGTTTGGATTTTGGTATTGGTTATTTTGAATTTGATTATTTTGGAATGGATTTTTTTGTTGTTGCATTGGTTGTTGATTCATTTTTTTTGCAACAACATTATTCGTTTTTTGTACATTATTTTGTTTTTGAAATTGATTTGCTTGTTGATTTGGAATAAAGTTTTGATTATTAGTCGCTCTATTCGGAACAATATGACCTTGATTTACCTGAACATTTGGAGAATAATTATCGTTGTTATTATCAGTATTTTTTGGAGTATCCTCTACTTTTTCTTCTTCATTACGGTCAATATCTATTGAAGAATTATCAAAATCATATTCATCTTCATTAACAGGGATAACGACGGAACCAATTACATCCGGATGTGAAATGACAGTTTTTTTCACTTTGGAAGTAGATGATTTTTTTTTACTTTCAATTTGTTTTTCATCATCTTTAACCGGATTAGAATTATCAGGTTGTTTTGTATCCAAAGTTTTTTGTTGCACAATATCTATTTGACTATTTAAAATAGATAAAATAATTTCTTCGGATGTTTTATTAGTTAGACTTTTAATGCCCAATGGCTTAGCAATTTCGATTAATTCTTTTTTTGTCTTTTCTTTTAATTCTGATAAAGTATACATATACGATATAAATCAATGAAAATATAATAATCGTACCATTTATATAATGGTATGAATAAAAAAAATATTTTTAAAGGAAAATAGATGCACAAGGAATGATGTGTGTCTCTCTTTGATTTGCGGTGCAAAGTTACAATTTTTTTTTCATACACATTCAAGAATATTGCAAAAAAAATCTAAAATATCGAACAATCATAAATAGAAAATATAATTGAAATTCTAAGCCACTTCTAAAAATATTTAGTAACTTTGCAAAAAATACCGCAATCTCAAAAATTTAAAGAAAATGTTTGAAACTCTTTATATCTCAATAGAATACATATTAATAGCAATACTATCTATTACATTTCTTATTCAACTTTATCTCTATATACACCCTTATTCATCGATAATAAGGAAGAATAAAAAAGAGAAGAAGCAAAATTCAGAGGAAGATAATTTACAGCCTTCTGTATCAATAATAATATGCGCAAAAAACGAGTCAAATAATTTACAATCATTTTTGCCATTAATATTCGAGCAAGAGTATTCCGATTATGAAGTTATAGTTGTAAATGACGGTTCATTTGACGACACGGTTAATATACTAAAAGATTTTCAATCAAAATACAACAATTTATACGTTACCAATATTCCTGAAGATGTTAATATTATTAGCAGAAAAAAATTGGCATTAACTGTAGGGATTAAAGCTGCCAAAAATGAGATATTATTACTAACTGATGCCGATTGTAGGCCAAGTAGCAAACATTGGATATCAAAAATGGTGAGCCAATTTAAACCGGGCACTGAATTTGTATTAGGAATAGGTGATTACTTAACAGAAAAATCTTTTATCAACAAATTAATTTGTTATGATACACTAACCATTGCTATGCAATATATTGGTTTTGCAGCGATAGGAAGTCCATATATGGGAGTAGGTAGAAACATTGCTTATCGACGCGAAACATTCTTTAACAATAATGGATTTGCCGGTTTTTTACAAATTTCATCCGGAGATGATGATTTATTTGTCAATCATCATGCCACAAAACACAATACACAAACAGAAACAAGTTTTGAATCAATAACCCTATCCATCCCCAAACAGACTTTCAAGGATTGGTTTCATCAAAAAACAAGACATCTTTGCAGTTCTAAATTATATACTACAAAAAGTAAATATTTAGTAATGATTGAGCCAATTACAAAAGGGTTATTTTATTTATCATTACTTCTGTTACTAATTTTTTATTACAACAACTATTATTTAACAATAGCTGGGGTAAGCATGTATCTCATACGCTATTTTACTCAATTATTAGTTTACAATCTTACTTCAAAAATATATAAACGGAAAAATTTATACCTCTCAATAATACTATTTGACCTTTTATTACCTCTAATAAACGTATATATTTTTACCATTTACAACAAGCTTCATAAAAGAGTAGAATACTCTTGGTAATATAAATAATTAATTATCAATATATTAAAAACAAGAAATCTAAGTTTAAAAAGAATATATCAGTAAAAAAATTATTAAAGAAAAAATTATTTATTTTACTGATTAGATATGAAAAAAATTTGTACATTTGTAAAATAAAATAACACCCTCCATAATGGAGAAAAAATACTATAATTATGGAAGCACAAATTACTCCAAATGCAGAAATTAATGATAATGTTACTATTCCTAATGAAAACGAAGGCAATGAAAACGTTATCAACGCAGCAGAAGAACAACAACCATCGGATGCTGAAGCACAGACTACAACAAACACAGAAGAAGTAAATGAGCCATCAAACGAAAATTCTGAAGAAAAAGCCACTCAGAGTAAAAAAGAGATGGAAGATAATTACTCTAAAAAGCAAGAAATTCTTTCAAAATTTGAAGAATATCTTAAGTTAGACGATTTATCAAAATTGGTTCCTCCTTGTAAAGAATTAATACAAGAGTGGAAAAATCTTGGTGAAGTACCGGAACAATATGCACAAGAAATAAATACGAAATTCTCTAAATTAAGAGATAATTTCCGTGAAAAAAATAATAATTACATTGCTATGAGAGAATACGATTTTGAGAAAAATCTGTCTCTCAAAAAAGAATTAATTGAAAAAGCTAAAAAATTATTAGAGCAAGACATCACTTCTGCAGTAAAAGATTTACAAAAATTACATGCAGAATGGAAAGAAACCGGTTCTGTAGCACCATCTTTAAGAGAAGAAATTTGGGAAGAATTCCGTCAATTATCATCTCAAATCAACCAAAAATACCAAGCATATTATGAAGAGTTGAAAGAGAAAGAAAAAGAATACGCAGAACAAAGAAATAATGCATGTGTATTCGTAGAATCTATCGACTTCACTACATTAAAAACATTCAAAGAATGGAATGAAAAAACAGAAGAAGTAATAGCTACAAACGTATATTTCAAGAAAACAGATAACCCTGTAGAAGCAAGAGTTGTAGCTAAATATTTCAAGAGATATAGAACTGCTTGTGACAAATTTTTTGAAGCGAAAAAGATATTCCAAAAAGAGCAAAAGAGTACATTACAAGCAAATTTTGAAGCTAAACAAGCTATTCTCAATAAAGCTAAAGAACTCAAAAACAGTACGAATTGGAACTCTACTACAAATGCATTAATAGAGATGCAAAAAGAATGGAATTCAATTGGTCCTGCACCTAGAAAAATAAACGAAACTTTACACACACAATTCAGAGAGATTTGCGATTACTTCTTTGCTAAAAAATCAGAAGCATACAAAGACAGAATTGAAACTGAACAAGAAAATTTAAAGAGCAAATTAGAATTGATTGAAAAAATCAAAAATTTCGAATTTTCCGGTAATGATGAAGAGGACTTCTCTGCACTTAAATTCTTATGCGATCAATACCAATCGATAAAGAGTATTCCTTATAAAGAGAGGGAAAATTTATACAAGAAATACAAACAAATTACAGATGAGCAATTTAGCAAAATAAGAATGAAACGCAAAGCAGCTCAAATGTCATTTGAAGGAAACATCAATAAACTTAGAGCCCAATATGATAATGTAAAACAAAAATTAATCACATATGAAAATAACATTGGGTTCTTTATGAAAGGCGGTAAAAACAATTCGATAATAAATGAATTAGAAAGAAAAATTACTGATTTGAAAGAGGAGTTAACCATTTTACAAAATCAAATTGATAGTTTAAACGAATCTAATTCACAAAACGAAGAAAAATAAAAATGTCAGTTCATAATATTGACGATGCCAGAAAAGTAACCACACATCGTTTGTTAGAGATGAAACAACGAGGTGAGAAAATAAGTATGCTGACTGCGTACGATTATACAATGGCATCAATAGTGGATGAAGCCGGTATAGACGTGATATTAGTAGGAGATTCTGCATCAAACGTTGTAGCCGGCAACGTTACTACCCTTCCTATATCATTAGATCAGATGATATATCATGGAAAATCTGTAGTAAAAGCAGTAAAAAGAGCATTGGTAGTTGTAGACATGCCTTTCGGTTCTTACCAAATCAGTGATGTAGAAGCTGTAAAAAATGCAATTCAGATGATGAAAATAACTCATGCTGATGCGTTAAAATTAGAAGGTGGAGTTGAAATTATTGATGCTATAAAAAAAATTTTGGCAGCAGGTATTCCTATTATGGGTCATTTAGGTCTTATGCCACAATCAATTAATAAATACGGAACTTATAATGTGAGAGCAAAATCAGATATTGAAGCAAACAAACTAATTTCAGATGCAAAAGCACTGGAAGAAGCCGGATGTTTTGCTATCGTATTGGAAAAAATACCTGCTCAATTGGCAAAAAAAGTTTCAGAAAGCGTTTCAATTCCTATTATAGGTATTGGAGCTGGCAAATATACCGACGGGCAAGTACTTGTACTTCATGATATGTTAGGAATGACAAAAGGATTTTCTCCTCGTTTTTTAAGACGATATTGTGATTTAAACTCAATAATAAACGAAGCAGTATCACATTATGTTTCTGATGTAAAAAAACAGGATTTCCCTAACGATTCGGAGCAATACTAACCATTTTATATCATATTTAAAAAAGCCATAAATTTTATATTTATGGCTTTTTATTTTTTATCTTCAAAAACGACCCTTGTTCAGATACTACGTAATATGGTATATTACGCTTTTGTAAAACATTTTTAAAATCAGAAATATATCCAGAATAGACTCCATTTGTTAATATTACATATTTTGGCAGGACAAATTGATCAAATAATTTATTACTTGGATACACTCCCCTATCAATGATTAAATTATCAACAACAATAGGCTTCAAATTCGTATGCTTATATCTAAAAACATTATCCCTAAGAATCAGGTAACTCTCATTTTCAAATTCAAATAAATTATTAATCAAAGAAGAATCGTTAATTATTTTTGGATAGGGAGCTTTATATTTAATCCATAATTCATTCTTATCATAATAATTATTTCCATTTACAAATAGTATATTGTCATTACAATTAAATACATTTACCATCAACTGCTTTCTATTTCCAACATATAATATATTTTTATTTTGCACATCAATAGTATTGACTGAAGTAACAATTACAAAAACCACAACTGAAATCAACAAAGCCGATAAAGCAATATTCTTATTTTTATTTACAACATTCAAATAATTTAAAAACAGTAAAACTATGAAATACAATAATATACATTGAAATAAAGAGATATAAACATCTATTACAGCGTATTTTAATGATGCTATAATATTTATTATTTCCTCGAAAAATTTTAAGATAATATTCAAGATATATGCTATTACATTAGACACATATGGTATTACTGATGTAAATATTAATAAATACCCTCCAATAAAAATAATAGGTGCTAACAAGACTACACATAAATTAGAAATCATAAAAAATAACGGGAACTGATGAAAATAAAACATAACAATAGGGAAAGTAAAAACTTGAGCGGCAAGAGTAACACCTATCACGCTAAGAATATTGTTTCTCCATTTGAATTTAGGCACCATTCTCTGTAAAAAATGGTATATCCTTTTATAAAAAACAACAATTGATAATACTGCAAGATAACTTAGTTGGAAACTTATATTAAAAAGCAAAGCAGGATTAGCTAATAATGAAATTGTAGCAGATAGTAATAAAGCATGTAAAACTCGATATTTATTTCCTGTAAAAAGAAAAACAAGCATTAAAGAAAACATGAATGAGGCACGAACAACAGAAGGGGCAAATCCGGTTAACAATGCATACAACCACAACAATACCAAACCAAAAATGGTAACAAATAGACGATAATATCTATTATATAAGCGAGAATATAATAAGGATATTATCATAAAGATAAATCCCACATGCATACCACTTACAACTAAAATATGAGAAACACCGGCAGCAGAAAAATTATTTTTTGTATCCTTTGAAAGAATACTTTTTTCACCTAATGTTATCGCGCTCAATATTGCCAATTCCTCGTTACCTAACTTAAAATCACGATAGATAGAAATTAAATTTTCCCTTAACAATAAAAATTTTTCTGTTATTGAATACGATTCCGCCCTATTATAAAGAATTATATCATCATATACGTAACCGATTTTTGAATAGCCATTAACTTTTAAATACGAAGAATAATCAAATGAAGATACGTCATCTTTATTAGGTAAAAATAATGATGTAGAAACTAAATATTTATCACCTAATTTAGGAGAAATTAATTGAGAATCAACAGATAAATTTAAGAGCACTTTATGATTTTGAATAGAAGAGCATAATGTGTCGAAAGAAAATAATACTTTAGCATCAAAAGAGCAATATTTATCTTTTATAACTGGAATTGACTCTACCTTAATTAGATAAGTAGATTCTTTTACCGGCATATCTACAATAACTTTTTCATTGTGATTAACTATTAAAATAGCGCCTAATGAAAACAATAATAATGAAAAAGAGACAATAAAAATCCACTCTCTAAGATTATTTCTAAAGAGAGTGGAAAATATAATATTAATCAGAATTGCAACTACGGTAATTCCAAAAACTATAAAATATAAGTTGGAATTAAAATAGTAACCACATAATATTCCTAAAGATAAGAACAAGAAAATTCTGGCATAAGTATAAGAGAAATAATTCTTTAACAGCCAAGAAGAATTATCTATGTTGCTCTCTAAGAAGGTCATTAACAGATTTAACAGGATTAAAAGTATCGATAGGAACTTCAACAAAAATTGTATTCCAATTACTCATAGCACCATTCCACAATCCAGGTAATTCCAATACTTTCATATCCACACCATTTTTAGATTTGGTAGAGATAAAGCCTGTTTGCTCATCTACATATTTTGTAAGATCAAATTTATTACCATTAAAATCTCTTACGCCACATACTATATCTACCGGATTAAAGAATTTGGAATTCTTCATAATATTCACATCATCAGGGTTATTTTTGTTGATTTGCGAACTTTCTAATATTTGCAAAGAAGTAGATCCGTCATTATCAATAACGATATATGGTCCACCACCAGGTTCTCCTTCATTTTTAACCATACCACAGACACGAATAGGACGATTAAATTTCTCAAATAAGAAATTACGTTTCTCTTGAGAAGAACACTTAGATAAATCTACATCAATAGATAATTCGTTTTTTGCAAATAACAACATTTCATCTAATTCAGCATCAGACACTTTACCGGCATTAAGTATAGTAAGGTAATTAAATAATTTTTCTTGGCAAGAAACAAGAACTCCGGCAATTACCTTTTTATAATCCACAGTAACATCTTTAAATTTATCCGGAACTACATTATCAATATTCTTAATAAAGATAATATCTGAATTCAAATCATTCAAGTTTTCGATAAGAGCACCATGGCCAGCAGGTCGGAATAAAACAGACCCATCATCATTACGCACTACATCACCATTCGCATCAAGAGCAATGGTATCTGTAGAAGCTTTTTGAATAGAAAAACTGATTATATAATGAACTTTAAAGAGATTTTCGTAAAAAGCAATCTCATTCATCATATGAGATTTAAATAGGTCTAAATGTTCCGGTAAAACAGTAAAATGGATACGAACTTCATTATATTTATTAGTTGTATAAAGGGCACCTTCTACAATATGTTCCAAAAATGGTGTACGAATATAATTTGGATAAGTATGAAACAATAACAATCCCTTTGGTAAGGAACCGTAATTAAGGCCTTTCTCATCCAATAAAACCCTTATAACATCCTTATAATTACCTGATTGAATTTGTTCGTCTACAGATTTACCAAACAGACTGATAGATTTTTCATTTAAGGCATTAAAAAAAGCGAAATTGTGAATTTCATTAAAAAATTTCTTTACATACTCATTATCAGGAGCTGAAAGATTAGAATTTAGAAATTCAAACAAATCCTTAAACATTCTACTTGCAGCACCGGAAGCAGGAACGAATTTCACAATATCAGAGCCATTATCAAGATAATTATCCCAAGCAATAATGGCATTTTTTCGTTCTTTTTCGTCTAAATGTTTAATACCATTACCAATAACAGCAGAAGCTTTTATTTTTAAGAAAGGAAACCCCTGTTTAAGAGAATCAATTTGTCTTAAAACGGTATTTTCATTAATACCTAATTTCTTGAATTGGTTTAAATCTGAAGAAGAAAACATAGTATAGATTATCTAGGGTTTTTAACTTTTACATTTTCAACATGATTCCACAACTCTTTTTTGTAGACCAAAGCATCAACAGATTCATCAGGAGCATAAATTTGAGTGCCATCCTTGAGTTCTCTGATAGGAGTTAAATGATCGAAAAGAATTCTTTTTTTCTTTTTATCATAATCCAAATTCATTTGAGCATTGATATCATATTCAAAAAGAACACGAGACTGTTTTCTCTTATTTGTCAATAATTTAAATATAGGGTTACCGAATTTGATAGCAGTTTTACTAAAAGTAAGCACATCGATAACTTTATATTGAGTTTCCTCATTATCTCCCGGAATCCAACCAAGAGCAACATAAATTGTTTTATCGCGATATCTACAATTGATCAATTTATAGTAAAAACCTCCATACCAATTCATTTCGTTTAAATTACCGGTTACATTTGGTATATAAGGGATTCCTTGGGCCAGAGTGTACATTGTGCCCATTTCACCATGTTGAATCAGAGCATAATACTGAGAAGTACCATCTTTTAATGGAATATTCCATGAATACATATGTATTACACCATCTTCGGAAACAACGGAACCGATATTATCCAAAGAAAATTGGAAATCAAAATCTTCGGCTTGATACAAGATTTCTATCATTTCTCGTTGAATAGAATCAGCAATAATAGTTTTCTCTTGGGTATCCTCTACGGTTTTAATTACTTCAAACCAATTTCTAACTTTTGCTTCTCTTTCTTCAATTGTTTGTGCAAATGTCATAGACGATGCAAATGACACAAGTAGAGCTATAATAAGTGTTTTTTTCATAATATATTAATTTAATTTATTTACATCCAAATGCATTCTCCAATTCCAAATATGCTTTGGATTACTTGGAACATTTATTCTTTCATCAATATTTTTTGAACGAAGCACATCATCGCAAGCCATATAATCTTGCCAAGGCAAAATTGCCCACATACTCTTGGAATTCAGGTGATTATTAATAATATTTTTTGCTAAATCCACTGTCAAATCATCCGGGGCATTACCAATTTTATGCAAAATATTATTAAAATACCATTGAGTATTTGCTTTATCTTCTTTCCACCATTGGCGAAGAGTGCTTGTATCGTGGGTACCTGTACAACAAACGGAAAGATAAGGCACTTGATTAAGGTCTACAAATTTTTTATTTACCTCTTTAGGCATTCTTTCCACCTCAAGAGAAAGAATTTGTAATTTTCTCATTACACCCGGCACACAATCCGGCACCATACCTAAATCTTCTCCACAAACCAACATATTGGTACTATCTATCAACACAGGTAATTTTTTCATTGCCTCATCAGCCCACATAGAGGTGTGTCGGTGATAGAAAAATTCATCATGAATCCTTGTTAAACACCACTTTACGTTATCATCAAGTTGGCTAAAAGAGTAAGAATTCATCAAGTTAATACGTGGATGATAATTACCTTTTTCGTACTCATCTTGAATAAACAATACTTCAGCATACAAAGGTAATAATTTTTCCAATATATTGTATTTTTTATTTAGAGTATTATTATTGAAATTATCAAATAATTTTCTTTGGGTATCATATTCCGGTTTAAAAGAGTATAAGTTATATGTTTTTTGATTGAAAACATTTGGGACTATCTCGTCAAAATCATCTCCTAATATATTATATAACAACTCTTTAGTTATAAACGGAGAAACAAAACGGTCATAATCAAAATGCAAACCATAATTTTCTATTTCTTTCACTGACATAGGTTTTGCAGGGGAAAAATGGCCTAACAACCCCCAGATATTTTCTTTTGGAATTTCCCAAATACGAAAGAATCCGAGGATATGATCAATTCTAAAAGCATCAAAATAGCGTTCCATCACATTAAAACGATTCTTCCACCATTGAAAATTATCTTTAGAAATCTCTTTCCAATTATATGTAGGAAATCCCCAATTTTGACCTGTTATAGAAAAATCATCAGGAGGAGCACCGGCTTGCATTCCAAGATTAAAATATTTTGGATAAACCCATGCATCAACACTATATCTACTAATTCCTATCGGTAAATCACCTTTTATTACAATTCCTTTTTGATGAAGTTGTTTTATAACGTATGATAATTGTTTATCTAAATGATATTGAATAAAACAATAAAAATATACCGATGATAGATTATTCTCATAATATTCTTCTACTAAAGATTTATTATATAAAGCATACTGACCCCAAGTAGTAAAATCATCAGTTCCAAACTCATTTCTCAAAACGGAGAATACGGCATAATCCTTCAACCACAGATTATTATTATAAATAAAATCACAAAATTCCGTATCTGAAATTATTAAACTGTAGTTTTCATCAAAATATTCTCTAAGATAACTCAGTTTCAATTTATTTACTTGAGAATAATCTACAGAATTTAATTTGTTTAATTTCTTCGCTTTATTGATATACTCCTTATATTTTGCTGAATTTTTTAATTTCCCTACAGCATCAATGTTCAAATACATAGGATGCAAAGCATAAACAGAATTTGCTTTATAGGGATAAGAATCCAAATCTGTATTGGTGGAAGTAGTATCATTAATCGGCAGAATTTGAATTAGAGAATGGCCATTCTTTTTAGCCCAATCGGCAAAAGGAATCAAGTCGTAAAATTCACCAACACCCCAATCACTAGAACTACGCAATGAAAATACGGGTATCGCCACACCACTACCATGCCAATTATAATCAACATTTATATGTTTAGTATATACAGCATTAGGGATTATCAGAGGCATCCTTCTATTATTACCGATTTCCCATTTCAATATTTCACCAGAATATTTATCATATACTACGAACTTATATTCGGCATGAGTTAAGAAATGGTTATAAGGAAGATTAATCCACCAAAGGTTATTATATGATGGATACATTATCAACTTTTTATCTACTTGCCAATTTCCTAAAAAATCTCCTTCACCTACAATGGCAACACCTTGATTATTTTCAATGAGAGGGGCGTCTACGATAAGCAAAATATCATTCTCGTTAATTGCTGGGAAAGGGAGATAATTTACATGCTTCGCCAAACAATTAACAAATGGTTTTGACTCAAAAATCGTAGAAATATCGCGATAAATAAATTCATCATTGACTACTCCATTATTCGTTGCGAAATAAGGTAAAAAACGTTTCTTCAATCCCTCGGAAACGATAGTTCCATCAGGATTTTTCAATAAATAAGAATATTCAACAACAGAATTTGATTCAATATCTACATCACAAATCCACATTCCATCACGTAGATACGACATAGAATACTCTTTATTACCTATAACTAAAAAAAGATTTTGCCCGAAATAAGTCGGGCAAAACAAATTAAAATTTATCATGTTATATCACATTATTAACCACCACATTTAGAATAACCACAATTACTACAAACCATGCAACCCTCTTTCATAACAAGAGTATGTTGATGACATTCAGGGCATTCATCATTTGCTAGGGAAGTGCCATCAGGAATATATTTTTTAAGAGCACGTTCAACACCTGATTTCCAATTGTTAATTGATTCGCTATCTAATTGCAAACCGGATACTAACTTCACAACTTGATCGATAGGCATACCATACCGAAGTACACCGGAAATTAACTTAGCATAATTCCAATACTCTTTATCGAATTTATAAGAAAGACCCTCTACAGTAGTTTTATAACCTCGAGAATTTTTATATTGGAAATCATATCTACTTCTGCCATTTTCATCTTTAGTCTTAATAATTACACCCTCAACAACGGATTTTGGAAGAAGTATACCCTCTTCGTCATCTGCGAGACCGGTAAATATTTCATAAGGACGTTCGTCTCTAAGTCCGACAAAAGCAATCCATTTCTCTTTTTTATTTTGGAATCTAACTACATCGCATTTTAATTCACGAGGGCGTTCGTAATTTGATATAGGATAACACACACAACGAGTATCATTATCCGGTTTTGTGTTATTTGATTTATTATCTTTTGTAGAGACCAACACGCCGGATCTTGAGCCATCACGATAGATAGTGCAACCTTTACAACCGGATTGCCAAGCTTCAAAATACAATTGAGATACGAGCTCTTCCGTAGCAGTAGCAGGCAAGTTAATAGTAACACTAATACTATGATCTACCCATTTTTGAATTCTTCCTTGCATCTTCACTTTCATTAACCAATCGACATCATTGGAAGTGGCGTGAAAATAAGGAGATTTTGCTACAATTTCATCTAACTCTTCTTGAGTATATTGTTTGTCAACATCATAACCATTCACTTTCATCCACTCGGCAAATTTATGATGGAAGACAATATATTCTTCAAAAGCATCCCCTTCAGAATCCACGTAATCAACCCTAACATTAATATCATTAGGATTCACTTTACGGCGACGTTTATACACAGGTAAGAATGCCGGTTCAATACCTGAGGTAGTTTGAGTCATGATACTTGTTGTACCGGTAGGTGCAATAGTAAGGCAAGCAATATTACGTCTTCCATATTTACACATATCATTATACAATTGCTCATCTTCGTTTTTAATTCTAAGAACGAAAGGGTTATTTTTTTCTCTTTCAGAATCAAATACTTCAAAAGCACCTCTCTCTTTAGCCATTTGAACGCTGGAACGATAGGCTTCGACTGCTATATTACGATGAACGCTTTCTGAGAATTGCGTAGCCTCTTCGCTACCATAGCGCAAGTTCATTGCAGCCAACATATCTCCTTCAGCCGTAACACCTACACCAGTACGACGACCCTTTAATGTTTTTGTTTTTATTTTATTCCAGAGTTCAAATTCCGTACGTTTAACGTTGTCAGATTCAGGATCGGAATTAATTTTTTCAATAATCTTATTAATTTTTTCTATCTCGAGATCGATGATATCATCCATAATACGTTGTGCAAGACGCACGTGACTTCTAAATAAATCGAAATCAAATTTGGCATTAGGAGTAAATGGATTAATTACATAAGAGTATAAATTTATGGCTAGTAATCGGCAACTATCATAAGGGCAAAGAGGAATTTCCCCGCAAGGATTTGTGGAAACCGTTCTAAAACCTAAATCAGCATAACAATCCGGCACCGACTCTTTTATTATAGTATCCCAAAAGAGTACACCTGGTTCTGCGCTTGCCCAAGCATTGTGTACAATTTTATTCCAAACATTTTTTGCATTAACCTGAACTTTGAATTGAGGGTTATCAGAATTTATAGGATATTGCTGAGAATATAAATCATCATTTTTCACAGCTTCCATAAATTCATCATCTATTTTCACTGAAATATTAGCCCCTGTTACCTTACCTTGTTGTAATTTTGCATCAATAAATTTCTCTGAATCGGGATGTTTAATAGAGACAGATAACATCAAAGCACCGCGACGACCACCTTGAGCCACTTCACGTGTAGAATTTGAATATCTCTCCATAAACGGAACAATACCTGTCGATGTCAGTGCAGAATTTTTTACGGGAGAACCCTCGGGACGAATATGGCTAAGATCATGACCAACCCCGCCACGACGTTTCATTAATTGTACTTGTTCTTCATCTATTTTAAAAATACCCCCGTAAGAATCGGCTTTCCCATCAACACCAATTACAAAACAATTTGATAAAGACGAAACTTGGAAATTATTTCCAATACCCGTCATAGGACTACCTTGAGGAACAATGTACTTAAAATGATCGAACAAATCAAATAATTGTTGTTCAGAAAGTGGATTCGGGTATTTATTCTCAATTCTGGCTATTTCACTTGCCAAACGATGATGCATATCAGAAGGAGTTTTTTCATACAAATTTCCATCTGAATCTTTTAAAGCATACTTATTCACCCAAACCTGTGAGGCTAATTCATCTCCATTAAAGTATTCTAGAGTTGCCTTTTTAGCCTCTTCTTCGGTAAAAACATTCAATTTCACAGTAAGGATACAATTAGGTTAATAATAAAAATTCTTTATTCAGTGACAAATAGGCTCAAATACAAGAGAAAATTTTGTCATAAAATTTCCTTGCAAATGTACAATGTTTTTTCTTTTCACACAATACAAAATAAACTTTTTTTAAAATTTTTTCAAGGCAATTTTCCAAAAGTTTTCCAAATTACAAATTCAATCTTAAAACAACTCTTTAATAACTAAGATATTAAACAAACCAAACACATCTATTCGCACACAAAAAGTTTTCCAAGAATATTATTTTTAGAAAAAGAAAAAAAATAAATTATAAGTCAAACAAGAAATATATTATAAAAATTATTTTTTGTATATTTGCAAATTGTAAGAACGACAATTTAACAATGCAAAACAATGAAACAAGCATCTTATTTAGAGGCATTAGCATGGGGTACTGACGCCGGATTCTATAGATTAATTCCGAAATATGTAATACACCCGGATGATGAAAATGATATAAAAAACATATTTCATTTTGCCAAACTCAACAAACAAACCGTTACATTTCGGGCTGCAGGAACGAGTTTATCAGGTCAAGCCATAAGCAATTCCATATTAGCTGTAGTTGGTAAAAAATGGGAAAAATATGAAGTAATAGATGATGGGAAATATATTCGATTACAACCCGGCATAGTAGGAGGAAGAGTCAATGAAATATTATCAAAATACGGATATAAATTTGCTCCCGACCCGGCTTCTGTGAAAAGTGCGATGGTAGGAGGTATAATATCTAACAACGCATCCGGAATGAGTTGTGGCATACATGCAAACAGTCATAAAATGATTCAGTCCGCTAAAATAATATTTACAGACGGAACCATTTTAGATACCGGATCGGATATTAGCAAAGCGGAATTTGGCAATACACATAAAAGTTTTATTGATAAAATTATTGAAATTAGAGACATTATAAATAGGGACTCTGACACTTACGAAATATTAAAAAAGAAGTATAGCATCAAAAATGTTACGGGCTTAAATATGCTCCCTTTTATTGAATATCAAGACCCGTTTGACATTATTACACATCTATTAGTAGGTAGCGAAGGTACATTAGCTTTTATTTCGGAAGTAGTAATGAAAAATCTACACATACAACCTTATACTGCAAGTGCACTAATCTATTTTAAAGATGTAGATAACGGTTGTAATTGTGTTATCGATTTAAAAAAGATTGGAGCAGATGCAGTAGAATTGTTCGATTATAAAGCCTTATTATCAGTAAAAAACCAAGTTGACGAAATTGACAAACTACCGAAAGAGACAATTGCTTTATTAATAAAAATCAACTCAGATAGTAAAGATGAATTGGAAGATAGATGCAAAGAAGCTATTGACATTATAAATAAATACGACACTATCCAACAAAGTCAATTTACAACAGACAAAGAATTAATAAATAAATATTGGAGTATTCGATCAGGAATATTTCCATCTGTAGGCAGTATGCGACCAATAGGCACTACATGTTTAATAGAAGACGTAGCATTTCCAATACAACATCTTGTAGAAGCAACCAAAGACTTACAGACGATTTTATCAACACATCATTATGAAGATGCCGTTATTTACGGACATGCTTTAGAAGGCAACTATCACTTTATTATTAACCAAAAATTTGACACACAAGAGGAGATATCCAGGTATGAAGCATTGATGGATGACGTAGTATCAATGGTGATAGATAAATATAACGGATCATTAAAAGCAGAACATGGTACAGGCAGAAACATGGCTCCATTTGTAAAAAAAGAGTGGGGAGAAAAAATATATTCATTAATGAAAGAGGTTAAACACCTCTTCGATCCCGACAATATTTTAAATCCGGGAGTGATATTTAACGAAGATCCTAAATGCCATATATCAAATTTAAAACCGCTTGTGAAATGTCACCCGCTCGTTGACAAATGTATAGAGTGCGGTTTTTGTGAAGTTAATTGTGTTACTTGCGGATTCTCTTTATCATCTCGACAAAGAATTGTTATACAACGAGAAATATCACGATTACAAACGACACACGAAGATGACTACAAACTAAATACATTGATTTCCGAATTCAAATATTTAGGTAATGTTACATGTGCAGGAGACGGACTGTGTTCTACCTCTTGTCCCGTAAAAATCAATACCGGAGAGCTAATACATGTTATTAGAGAAAGGGAATTAAAAAATAATAAACTAGCCCAAAAAATAGGATCCTACAGTGCAAATAATTTGCACACTATAGAAAGCACAATGAAAGCAGGTTTATCTTTAGTTAGTGGAATAAACAATATAATTGGAGATAAAGTAATGAATACCATTGCAAAAGGCATGCATTCAACAATAAAAAAGATACCATTATGGACACCTTCAATGCCAAAATCCACATATCAAAAACAACCTACTATTAAGAGCAATCAGAAAGTAGTATACTTCCCTTCGTGTATCAATCAAACCATGGGTGCAAGTAAAAACGAATATGAAACACAACCATTACAAGTAGTTACTATAAATTTATTGGAAAAAGCGGGATATGAAGTAATTTTCCCTAAAAACATGAATAACTTATGCTGTGGTACTATTTGGGAGAGTAAGGGAATGCCCGAAATAGCAACTCAAAAAACTCAAGAATTGGCAGATGCCTTATTTAAAGCATCGAATGGTGGAGAATATCCAATATTATGTGACCAATCGCCATGCTTGTATAGAATGAGAAATAATATTAAAACATTAAAACTATATGAACCAGTGGAATTTATCTTAACATTCATTACCGATAAATTAAAATTTACTCCAATAGATGAAATAATAACAATACATGCCACATGCTCTACAATAAAAATGGGATTAAAAGAAGAAATGATAAAATTGGCTAAATTATGCTCAAACAATGTAGTTGTAACAGAAGAGATTGGTTGTTGTGCATTTGCTGGTGACAAAGGATTTACACATCCCGAGGTAAATAAATGGGCACTACGCAAATTAAGACCACAAATAGAAAAACATCATATTACAAGCGGATATAGTAACTCCCGCACTTGTGAAATAGGATTAACTACAAATGGTGGAATTCCATTTATGAATATTATTTATTTAGTAGATAGAGTAACAACAAAAAAAGATTGATAGATGACAGAAAAGGAAAAAATGCTTGCCGGGCTTGATTATTACGCAAAAGACCCGGAATTAAGTTTGGAGATAAACAAAGTAAAAGATTTAATTTGGGAATATAATAGAATTAAACCAACGAATCTTGAAGAGAGAAAAAATTTGATAAATAAAATTATCCCTAACATAGGAGAAAATTTTCTAATCAACCAACCATTCTATTGTGACTATGGAAGCAATATAAAAATAGGGAAAAACTTTTTTTCCAATTTTAACCTTACAATATTGGATGAAGCTATTGTTTCTATTGGCGATAATTGTTTTATAGCACCAAACGTAAGCATATATACTGCAGTACACCCTACAGACCCGATACAACGCAACAATCAAAGACAAACTGCAAAATCGGTAACAATCGGAGATAACGTATGGATAGGAGGATCTGTTACAATTTTACCTGGAGTTTCTATAGGAAATAATGTTACTATCGGTGCCGGAAGTGTAGTAGTAAAAGATATACCCGATAATTGTGTTGCAGTAGGAAATCCTTGTAAACCGATTAAATACATATAAAAAGAGAGCCGCTTTTTACCGGCTCTCTTATTTTTTACATATAATTATAATTATCGACGAGTGGCAGTATTATTACGACTTGCTGTGGAACTACTGCGGTTAGAGCTGCTACTTGGACGACTTACTGTAGTGGAACTACTGCGGTTAGAGCTGCTACTTGGGCGACTAACTGTAGTGGAGCTACTGCGGTTTGAACTACTACTTGGACGACTAACTGTAGTGGAACTACTGCGGTTTGAACTACTACTTGGGCGACTTACTGTAGTAGAGCTACTGCGGTTTGAACTACTACTTGGGCGACTAACTGTAGTGGAACTACTGCGGTTTGAACTACTACTTGGGCGACTTACTGTAGTAGAGCTACTGCGGTTTGAACTACTACTTGGGCGACTAACTGTAGTAGAGCTACTACGATTAGTAGAAGAAGAAGTATTCACTTCTCTACCATTTACCGGACGAGCAGGTAAAGTAGAAGATGTACTATTATTAGCATTTGAATTATTACCTCTAACAGTAGTACCGGAATTTCTGTCTACGCTATTAGTAGTTGAAGAATTCATATTTCTATTAGCATTTACAGTATTACCATTCACTCTTCTTTCTCCATTACCATTATTTGAAGGACGATTTACTACAGGTCTTTCACCTTCTGTCATAGATACAGAACGAGGAATATTATTATTCACATTTCTATTATTAGGACTAGTACTTAAAGAACCCGGTTGCCTTCTACCATTTTCATTACCAACATTAGGATTAGTTACATTAGGATTGTTTGGATTTTTATGGTTGTCAGCATAAGTTCTATTACCTCTTTCAGGATATCTATCACCATAATCATTTCTACGATAACTATTGTAAGTATTATAGCTATGAAAATCGTGATGATAATCATGAGGATGGTGAAAATCACAATGATGATGGTGGTGAGAATGCCAATCATGCATGTAACGATGATAAGTATGGTGACCCATGCAATAGTAGTGATAGTACCAAGAAGGATAATAATTCCAATAGAAATTAGAGCAATATACTCTATAATAAGGAGTCCAGAAATATGTAAATAAAGGAGGACGAACTACATAAATCGGTTGAATTATATAATTTCTACCATATATATACTCATCACCAATTATGGTCACTTTAGTTGTATTTACATTGTTTCCCTCAACAATAATAGTTGCAACATCTTGATAAACATCTCTTTCAAGCACTGCTTGTAAAAGAATCAAATGCTCACCACGCTCCAAAACTTCAACTACTCTTAAAAAATCTACATATCCATCGCGATTTAAATCAAGATTTGAAATTGGATTTTGAGGGTCATTAATCATTTTTTCAAACTCCTCTAAATTATTTGCCTTACCAAATGCAATTGCAATAGCTTCCAAATCTAAATTGTCGCTTACATCATAACTCTTTGCCTCAACAGTAATTCTTTTTTGAGACCATAGCATTGAACTTACCAAGAACATTGCTACAAATAACATCATTTTCTTAAACATAACCAATAATTTATAGAGTTAGTACTTAATTAATTTTATTGTTTAGACCGAGCAAAGGTACAAAAAGTTTATTATCACACAAAAAAATATGATTAATAATGTTTTTGCCAAAAAAAGCGTACATATAAGGCTAAAAAATGAAATGACAAATGATGATTTTACTACACAAAAGGAACAAAAAAGTAATATTTCCAATTAGTAAAAAATTATTAGTAAGGAAAAAATTATACGCACAATATTGGAAATATTTAGTATCTTTGCAAATGAAATATAACAACGTAAAGTATACAAGGCAATCATAGTCTTCATACAAACAACACAGAAATAACAATAAATATCTAATACTCAAATTTATGGAACAATTACAATCTGTAAGAGCGTTAATGGCAGAGCACCAAGTAGATGCGCTCATAGTACCCGGAACAGATCCTCACTCAAGTGAATATTTGGCAGAATATTGGAAAGAACGAGAATTTATTTCTGCATTCAGTGGTTCTGCGGGAACTGCAGTAATAACATTAGAAGGGGGATGTTTATGGACAGACTCTCGCTATTTTTTACAAGCATCAGAACAGCTAAAACAATCCGGATTAACACTTCAAAAAGAGGGAGAAATAGGTACACCAACAATAGAAGAATGGTTGTGCACTACTTTAGGGAAAGGAAAAACTGTGGCTATTAATCCGGAAATGATTTCCGTAAACGGCTTTAACACACTCCAAAATAAATTACAAAAAGGTGGATTAAACATATATACAAAATTCGACTTTATAAAAGCAGTTTGGAAAAACAGACCGGAAATGCCAAAATCTCCTGTAATTGAATTTGGAGAAGAACATAGTGGAGAGAATACAAAAAGCAAATTAAGCAGACTCAGAGAGCAAATAGCCAGTAATAATGCTAATACAATGCTAATAACAGCATTAGATGAAATAGCATGGCTCTTCAACATTCGAGGAGCTGATATAGACTACAATCCTGTAAACATTTCTTTTGCCTTAGTAACACCAAATAAAGCAACCCTATTTATTGCAGAAGAAAAGATTTCTGATAAAGTAAGAAATTATTTAAACAAATTTGACGTTAATACAGAAGCGTACGAAAATATCTACCAAGCATTACAAACACTATCCGGCGACACAATAATTGCAATAGATCCAAACAAATGTAATTATGCTTTAAAGATAGCTATTCCTGAAAACGTTACAATCAAAGAGATATCATCACCGATAGCCAATATGAAATGTATTAAGAACGAAACTGAATTATCAGGAGTAGGAAGAGCTATGGTAAAAGATGGAGTTGCTTTGGTAAAATTCTGGATGTGGCTTGAAGAAAAAATCGAAAACAAAGAGACTGTAACAGAGCTTGATGTAATAGAAAATTTACACAAATTCCGTGCAGAACAAGAAGGATTTATAACAGAAAGTTTTAACACAATAGCAGGATATGGAGAGCACGGAGCTATAGTTCATTATGCAGCCGACAAAGATAGTAACGCTACATTAAAAGCAGAAAGTTTCTTACTTTTAGATTCAGGAGGACAGTATTATGACGGCACAACCGACATAACCCGTACAGTAGCATTAGGCAAAGTAACACAAGAGATGAAATTCGATTACACAATGGTATTGAAAGGACATTTAGCTCTTGGATATCAATTATTCCCATACGGAACCCGCGGAGCACAATTAGATGCTATTGCCAGACAATTTTTATGGAATTCGGAAATGCAATACGGGCACGGTACAGGACATGGTGTTGGACACTGTTTAAATGTTCATGAGGGGCCACAATCAATACGAATGAATGAAAATCCTACAATATTGGAAAAAGGCATGATATTAAGTAATGAACCTGGAATTTACCGTGCAGGAAAACATGGAATACGTATTGAAAATTTAGTAGTAGTCAGCGACTACCCTAACAACGAAAATGAATTTGGTAAATTCATGAGATTTAAAACATTAACATTATTCCCATACGATAATAAATCTATCGAAATAGGTTTGTTAAGTCCTGATGAATTATTACAAATCAACACATATCATCAAATAGTATACAAAACATTATCACCACACCTCAATACAAAAGAGGCTGCATGGTTAAAAAGTAAAACAGCACAACTATAATTATAATGTCTGAATATTTTGCACATACATCTGCAATAATAGACGATAATTGTACTATAGGCAACGGCACAAAGATATGGCATTTCTGCCATATCATGCCGTTTTGCACTATAGGAAACAATTGTAACATCGGTCAAAACGTAGTAATATCTCCACAAGTTATTATAGGTAATAATGTAAAAATTCAAAATAATGTAAGTGTATATACGGGAGTAATATGCGAAGACGATGTTTTTTTAGGTCCCTCAATGGTGTTCACCAATGTAATAAATCCGCGTAGTTTTATAAATAGAAAAGAAGAATTTCGACAAACGATAATAAGAAAAGGAGCTACAATTGGTGCAAACGCTACAATAGTATGTGGAAATGAGATAGGAGAATACGCAATGATAGGAGCCGGGGCAGTAATAACCAAGCCGGTAAAACCTTATGCACTGATGGTAGGTAATCCGGCAAAACAGATAGGATGGGTAAGTAAAAACGGCCATAGATTACAATTTAAGAACAATGTAGCAGAATGTAAAGAGAGCCACGAAAAATATTGTTTGTATAATGGAGAAGTAAAAAGAATTGAATAATGGCAAAACACAATGACTTTGGAAGGCATTCGGAAATAATGGCTCAAAATTATCTGATGAGCATAGGCTATAAGATATTGGAAACCAATTGGAGGTCCGGGCATAAAGAAATTGACATTATAGCTAAAGACGAAAACATCATAGTATTTGTGGAGGTAAAATCAAGGACAAATGATATATTTGCAAAACCGGAAGATGCAGTAAATTTCAAAAAAATAAAAAACATAGTACGAGCTGCCAACACATATTTAATATCACACAATATTGAAAACGACTCAAGATTTGACATAATAACACTTCTATTAATGCCGAGTGGTGAGTACAAAATAGAACACATAAAAGACGCCTTCATAGCACCATTAGGCATATAACACCAACTAAAAGAACTATTTTTCGTTACTTACAATCAAAAAATTTCACAATAATACATACAATAAATAATAAAAATGATAGTGCCTCAAAAAAATAGATTTTATGTGCACTATGTCAATATATTTTTGTAACTTTGCAAATTGATAATTAACCAATAATAATACAAAAAACTCACTATATTTATGGGAAGAGCGTTTGAATATCGCAAAGCAAGAAAATTAAAAAGATGGGGCAATATGGCCCGAGTATTTACAAAACTTGGTAAAGAAATTACAATTGCAGCAAAAGCCGGAGGAGGAGATCCGGACACTAACCCACGCTTAAGAGCACTTATGGCTACAGCAAAAAAAGAAAATATGCCTAAAGAGAACGTAGAGCGTGCAATAAAAAAAGCTTTATCAAAAGAATATACAGATTATAAAGAGATGAATTACGAAGGCTACGGCCCTCACGGAATAGCAATCTTTGTAGAAACAGCAACAGATAATACTACAAGAACAGTAGCAAATATCCGTAGTTATTTTAATAAATTAGGTGGTTCTCTCGGCACAACAGGTTCTTTGGAATTCCTTTTTGAGCACAAGTGCGTATTTCATGTAGCGAAAAAAGATGGTGTAAACCTTGATGACTTAGAGTTGGAATTAATTGACTACGGAGTTGACGAAGTAGGCGAAGAAGACAACGAATGGGTTTTATACGGAGAATTCGCTCAAAACTCACAGATTCAAAAATATTTGGAAGAAAACGGATATGAGATTACATCATCGGAATTTGTACGTATTCCAAATGACACAAAAACATTAACAGAAGAGCAAATGGCAACTGTCAACAAACTCATCGAAAAGATAGAGGAAGATGAGGATGTACAAAACGTATTCCACAATATGGCAGAGCCGGAAGAATCAGAAGAATAAAACAGTGAATTTTTTAAAAATGCATGGTTTAGGAAATAATTTTGTCATCCTAAATCACATAAACGAAAATAAAGAATACAATTATCGGGATTTGTCGTTATTAATGACAAATCCCGTTTATGGTGTATCAGCAGATGGTTTGGTAATTATTTTAAAATCAGACATAGCAGATGCCAAAATGCGCATCTTCAACACTGATGGTAGTGAAGCTCAAATGTGTGGTAATGCCATTAGATGCGTAGCAAAATATCTATATGAAAGCAACCATATAGATAAACCTACAATGCAAATAGAAACTATGTCTGGCATTAAAAATATCTCATTACAAATCAAAGAGCATGTAGTACAATCAATATCCGTTGATATGGGATATGCTTCTTTTTCACCTGAAGATATCGGATTATCAATATCTAGAGATTTTATATACCAACATATATCTATAGATGAAGGAACCATATTCAATGGTACTGCTGTAAGTATGGGAAATCCGCATTTGGTGATTCTTACTGACAATGTAGAAGATTACGATTTCACCAATAATGGCCAAAAATGGGAACACCACCCTCTTTTTAAATACAAAGTAAATACGGAATTTGTAAAACTTCTTTCAAAGACATCGATAAGGATGCGAGTATATGAAAGAGGAGTTGGGGAAACAATGGCTTGTGGTACCGGAGCATGTGCTTCTGTAGCTGCACTTACAAAAACCGGACATTTACCCATTGACACACCAATCACCGTCAAACTTAATGGTGGAGAATTGACAATTCTTTGCAAACAAGATTATAAAATAATAATGACAGGTCCGGCTACATACATTTGTAAAGGGCAATTCATAATGTAACATTTTACAATAATACTATGATAAACCAGAATTATTCGAAACTAGAAAAGAATTATCTTTTTACAGAAATTGCATTACGCACAAGCGAATTCATCAAGAATAATCCCGACAAAAAAATAATCAAATTAGGCATAGGAGATGTTACTCGCCCTTTGTCAAAAGTTACTACAGATGCAATAATAAAAGCTGTAAAAGAATTGCGTCATAAAGAAACTTTTAGAGGCTACGGACCTGAATTAGGATATAATTTTGCAAAAAAAGCCGTACAAGGATATTATAAAAGATATAATATAGATATCGACTTAAATGAAATTACAATAGGTGATGGAATTGGGGAGGATATCGCGAATATCACCGACATTTTTGAGCATGGCTCAAATACAATTTTATTACCGGACCCTGTATATCCATTGTACAAAGCTACATCACTCATGGATGGGCAGAAAATTATATATTTAGAATGCAATAAAGAGAATAATTTTCTTCCTACACCACCCGATATTCACGGCGACATAATATATTTATGTTCACCAAACAACCCAACAGGAGCTGCACTAACATACGAACAACTACAAGCATGGGTTGATTATGCAAATGCTAATAATGCAGTGATATTATACGATAATGCATATGAGCGTTTTATAACCGACTCCAATTGTCCTCATTCTATTTTTGCCATTCCGGGGTCACGCACATGTGCGATAGAATTCAGTTCACTATCTAAAACAGCTGGGTTTACTTGTGTAAGAAGCGGATATACTGTTGTGCCCGAAGAACTTGTAAGAGATGGAGTAAAGCTGCTAAGATTGTGGCAACAACGACAAACAACTAAATATAACGGAGCACCATATATGACCCAAAGGGGACTTGAAGCCACATTAAGTGAAGAGGGAATAAAAGAAGCAGACAAAAACATTGCATATTATAAAAGGAATGTCAAGTTAATTACAGACGTTCTTGAAAAGAAAAATATTTACTACACAGGAGGCCACAATTCTCCATATATATGGTTAGAATGCCCTAAACATATGAATTCATGGGAATTCTTCGATTACTTACTAAATAATGTTTATGTAGTAGGAACACCGGGAGTTGGTTTTGGTAAATATGGCGAAGGGTATTTCAGATTAACAACATTCAACACATACGAAGCCACAAAAGAAGCAATGGAAAGGATAAGACATATATTATAATATATTTCCATTCTATAATGAAAAAAGAAAAGGGTGAATGACACAATCATTCACCCTTTCCCTTTTTCAAAACATTAATTAACTATCAGTCATCAATCGACCTAAACTTACCTTCTTTATTAAACTGAATTTCTAAACCATTATTCAAATCTACATCATAGCCAAATACACTTTTAGATATTTCTACAATACTATTTGACGGGAAATTTGTTTTGACATATTGAAGTATTGCAGATGGAATAATTTTTGAAGGAACTTCAGATTTTTTACAATCAACACTAGTCCATTCACCCTTATTGTTAAATTCTAATTTAACACCATTCGTAAGGATAACATCATACGACTTAATAACTAATACTTCAACCTCTTTCTTAACATACGAAATCTCAATGCCGGCAAAATATTTGTCAATAAACTGTTGAGAAATAGTAGGTAGATCTTTTTTAGTAATAATTACATCACTATCAGCAAAAGAAGGCAAAATGCCACATAGTGAAACCACAATAATAACTAATAATTTTTTCATAGACAATAGATTATAACATTAAAAATCGATTCTTAAATATTCACCATTTTTATTAAAATAAAGCTCATATCCATTATTCAACTCAACTTCATAACCATTCATATTCTTATCAATGTGTACGATGAATAACTCTGAATATTGCTCATTTAAATAAGTGAGAATAGCACTAGGGATTACATCATCCGGAACTTTATTTATTCCACAATCAACACAAATCCATTCTCCTTTTGAATTGAATTCCAACTCAACACCACAAGAAAGGTCTACATCATAAGTTACACCTGTTAGTTCGGAATCCATATCAGCTTTAACAATAGTGCAATCCGGGAAATAATTAGTAATAAAATCTTTAATTGGATTCATTAATTCGTTTGATGCAACAGGGCGATCTTGAAAAAATTCATCACCACACGAATTAAAAGAAAAGGCAACTATTAAAATTGCGACAAATAAAAATAATTTCTTCATATCTCTAAAAATTTTAAGTTATACATTTTAATTTTCAAGGAACTTCCCTTGAATTACGATGCAAAGATAAAATGAGATTCTGAAATTAATCTGAAATTTTAAAGGTATGAAAATTATTTTCAAAAAAATATTTGATAATAAGATTTGATGAATCACAAATAGCCTTTACCAAAGTAAGACCAATACCGGAAGAATTTACGTTATTCATTGATTTACAGAATGGTATAAAAATATTTTTTTCATCAAGAGGTATATTATCAACAGAACTATTTGATACGGAAAAATTATTTTCTCCACAAGAAATAATTATTTCACCATTATTTGGAGTGTAAATTATAGCATTTTTTATCAAATTCATAACCAAAACAGAGGCTAAATCGGGGTTTATATCTAAGATACACGTATTCAAATTAACAAAATAACTAACATTTTTCGATGAATAGACATCTTGTAAATTAGGCAATATAGCATTAATGATTTCAGATATATCAATCTTTTGATGCTCAATAAAGACATTACCATCAATTTTAGCCAATAATAGCAAACTCTTATTTACGGCAGACGCCCTCATTAAAGTCTTATTAATATTAGAAATATATTTTAGTTGCTCTTCGGATAAATCAGTTTGAACAATCGCATCTACATTATTAATAGCAATTGCTAACGGAGTTTGCATTTCATGAGAGGCGTTTGCTATAAACATTTTTTGAGATTGGTATAACTTATCTATTCTTTGCAAAGTTTCATTAGCAGTTACGCATAATTCTTTAAACTCTTTCACCGATGTATTATTATCCAATGGAACGGGATGTAAGATATCAAAATTTCGCATCCAATCAAGAAATTTATATAAAGGACGCATACTGACATGATATACTACAGAAATTACAATAATTAATATTATCAAAAGAAAAGTATACAATATTATCATCCAGTATAATATAGCTATTCTAAGATCATGAGTTTCCAATATAGGGGTATAAATTTTTAGAGCAAAATATCTATTTTCGGCGTTTACAAAATATGTATCAAGTACTCTTGCAGGTTCGTTTTCATGTTTGCTTTTTATATAAATCATAGATTCATAATATCTCAATTTAGGTTTTTTCTTGGCTGTTTCTTGCGATATTTCGTATAATTCAAAAGTATTATTAGATCCATCACCGGAATAAAATTCCGACATTGAACCGGACAAAAAACTAGTCATAATCAATTGAGCATAATTATCTAATTGATCATCCACTTCATCATACACCTCTTCCAAAATAGAATAATAAAAGAGTACTGCCCATACAGACAAAATAATCGATATGGAAATTGTAATAAAGAATAAAAATCTATTTTTTAATTTCATAAAACCGAACCTATTAGATTATATGATAAATAATTATTCCACCACTCCTTTATATCCGAACCCATATATGGATTTAATGACGAAAGTAGACTTTACTTCAGAAAGTTTCTTTCTAACATTCTTCATTTGAGCATAAATAAAATCAAAATTATCCACTTGATCGATATTATCACCCCAAACAGCTTCTGCCAAAGATTCTTTAGATACGACAAAGCCAACTCTCTCTAAAAAGAAACTGATAATATCAAACTCTTTTTTCCCCAAATTCAACAATACATCATTTACATACACTACGCGTTCATTAGGGAATAATTTTAGATTACCTGCCTCTAAAAAATCTGAACCGGACCTATTGTTACGACGGATAATACTCTTTACTCTAGCCACAAATTCCGCTAAATGGAATGGTTTTGCAAGGTAATCATCGGCTCCAAGGTCAAGACCTTTAACTTTATCATCGACAGCATTGCGAGCCGAAATTATGAGTACAGACGTGTTTTTCTTAATCTTTTTCAATTTATATAATAATTCCAACCCATCGCCACCAGGCAAGGTAAGATCAAGAATAATCAAAGAATAATCATACAAAGAAATTTTCTCTTCGGCCTCGAAAAAATCCTTTGCTTGTTCTACTACAAAATGCTGTTTTATAAGAACTTCACTCATTGAATTTCTCAACATTTCGTCATCTTCAACTAATAAGAGTTTCATACCGGATTAGAATAATATTGGTAAAAAAAAGATGCATCAATGAAATTGATACATCTTATATATAATTAAATAGAATAATATCATTTCATATTATCAACAGCCCATTTTATCCAGAGAGACCCCCAGGCAAAACCGGCTCCAAAAGAAGAAAGAATAAGATTATCTCCTTTTAAGAACATATGTTTATTATCCCATAAAAGAATAGGAATTGTAGCGGAAGAAGTATTTGCTCTAGTTTGAATATTGACAAGTACTCTATCTTCTTTAATACCCATTCTTTTACCAACAGCCTCAATAATTCTAAGATTTGCTTGATGAGGGAGAAAATAAACATCATCAGGACTTAGATGATTTCTTTCCATCATTTCACAAGAAACGTCTGCCATTTTACTAACTGCCCATTTAAAAACGTTTTTACCGTCTTGATATACAAAATGTTGACGTTTCTCTACAGTTTCATGAGAAGCCGGATGAAGAGAGCCACCCGCTACCATATGTAAATATTCTTTACCAATACCATTTGAGCGAAGGATAGCATCTTGCAAACCATTACCATCAGCACAAGGCTCTAAAAGTACGGCAGCAGCACCATCACCGAATAAAGGGCAGGTATTACGATCGGTATAGTCAATAATAGAAGACATTTTTTCTCCACTACATACTATAAATTTCTTACAAAAACCACTTTCAATATATAAAGAAGCAGTTTTGCATGCGTGAATAAAACCTGCGCAACCTACATTCATATCAAATGTCATAGCATCTACAATACCACAAGCATTGGCAATAATTGCTGCTGAAGAAGGGAAAACCATATCCGGTGTAACTGTAGAGCAAATAAGAGCCCCAATTTCTGAAGGGTCAATATTATTTTTCTCCAAAAGAGTTTTAACCGCCTTTACAGCCATATAAGTCATTCCGGCATCTTCTTTCTTAAGAATTCTTCTCTCTTTAATACCAACGCGAGTCATTATCCACTCATCGGAGGTATCAACCATGCGACTTAATTCATCATTTGTAAGAACATAATCAGGCAAATAAGCCTCTACGGCAGTAATAGCCGCTCTAACTTTATTTTCAATCATTTCTAATAAAATTCAATTAAACAAAAATCGCACAATATTATACATTGTAATTCCTCTATACCTAAAATTGTGCAACCCATATAGACTGCAAAGTTACAAAATATATTTGAAATAAAAAATATATACATTCTTCATTTTTGACACCTACTCTCAACAAGCAACTGCAAAATTAGTGACAAAATTTGAAGAATAGCTCAA